>Ga0209062_1000222_pt1 | contig 213021 bp, 192 predicted proteins | sample Coa_R2_2_FD_187158 | JGI IMG/M metagenome (GOLD analysis project Ga0209062, IMG submission 187158) | Surface soil microbial communities from Centralia Pennsylvania, which are recovering from an underground coalmine fire - Coalmine... | ecosystem: Environmental > Terrestrial > Soil >... | reverse complement strand
AAGATCGGCGTGTCCACCGCCACCCACCACTGGGCGCGCCTCGCCCAGGCCTGGGGTGACGAGCGCACCACCCGCTTCATGGAGAGCCTCGCCGCCCAGCAGCCGACGCTGGGTCGCCTGCCCGAGCTGTACACGCGCCTCACGCTCGGCGAGATCTCCGTCTACGCATCGATTACGGACAGCTACGCCAACGAGGCCAAGCAGACGGGCGCGCCATTCGTGTTCGTGGACACCGTCAAGCCGCTCATCGCCACGAACTACAGCGTCGGCCTCCTGAAGGGCGACAAGCGGCCCAACCTGGCCAAGCTCTTCGCCGCCTTCATGACCACGCCCGAGGCGCAAGCCATCTGGGACCAGCAGCAGGGCCAGACCTCCATGTTCATCCAGGGCACGCCGGCCTGGCAGTACGCGCAGGGCAAGGACGTCGTCGCCCTCGACGCCAAGTTCGCCACCGACCAGCTCGAAGACTTGACTGACAAGTACGGCCGCATCGTCGGCTACCGTTAGCGTCGAAGCTGCCCTCAATCGGGTCACGTACCGCGTGAGGGAGTACCATGGGCCACGTCGGCAACCGGCTCGCCGCGCTCGTCGGGCTACTGCTCATCCTGGCCGCCTGCACGTCGGGCTCGAATCAGCCGCCCGCGCCCCCGCCGAACCCGGCGGGCGCCGCCCCGGCCTCCCCTGCGGCCGCTAGCCCGGCCGCGCCTGGCACGGCGCCCGCGACTACCCCGGGGGCCGCGCCGGCGGCGAAGCAGGTGAGCGTGGGCGAGCAGTCCATCGCCGCCAACACCGTGCTGTTCATCGCCGCCGATCGCGGCTACTTCCAACAGGAGGGGCTCGACGTCGAGCTGGTGTCGTTCAACGACGCCTCGCAGATGATCCCCGCCCTCGCCACCGAGCAGATCGAGGCGGCCGGCATCGCGGCGAACCCCGCCATGTGGAACGCGCTCGCGCGGGACGTAAAACTGAAGGCCGTGCTGGATCAGGCCACCTTCCGGCCGGGGCACGGCACGACCGCCCTGCTCATGCGCAAGCAGGTCTACGACAGCGGCCGGGGCCACAGCCTCGCCGATCTGCGCGGCCTGACCATCGCGTTCACCCCGCCCGGCAAGGGAACCACTAACGCGTGCGCGATGGCGCCGGCGCTCGAACGGGCCGGCGCGTCGTTCGACGACTTCACCATCCAGACGCTCGCCTTCCCCGAGATGCTGCCCGCCCTGGCCAACGGCGCGGTGGACGGCGCCGTGGCCGCCGAGCCGTTCATGACGCGCGCCCTGCAACAAGGGTCGGCCGTGAAGGTCATGGGGGAGGACGAGATGTACCCGAACTTCACGGTCGCGTTCATCGGCTACTCCAGCGCGCTCTACGCCGACCGTCCGACCGCGGAGCGCTGGGCGCGTGGCTACCTGCGGGCCGTCCGCGCCTACCAGGCGGCACTCGCCGGCCAGGGCGGCGACCTCACCCGCGACCAGGTGGACGAGATCGTCGCGCGCCACACGGGCATCGACGTGCCGACCGTGCGCGCGATGGTGCCGCTCGGCCAGGACCCGAACGGCTACCCCAACCGCGACTCGATGCTCTACTGCTACCAGTTCTTCCGCGACCAGGGGCTGATCCCGCAGGCCCTCCCCCAGAGCACGATCGACGCGCTCTGGGGCACCGACATCGTGGACGACCTGCTCAAAGACCTCGGCCGCGTTCCCGAGGGCTGAGCTACCCTGCCCCAAAGCGAGTCTAATATGGCTCTAAGATCGAGGCTCTCCAGGTTCGTCCACGCGCCGCGTGGACGCGGCGCATCGTGGGGGACTGAAGCTATCCAAACAGCTGGGCGCGCTAGAGAAGATAGTGGTGGATAACGTCCGTATTGATGAACGTGGGCTCCTCCTCTAGCAGCGTGAGCAGCTCGTGGTAGTAGGCGGTCGTCGCCGGGCTGTCCGATGCTCGCTGGGCCGCCTGCGCATCCTCGAACAACGCGACAAACCAACAGCCCTGAGGGTTCGCCTGCTCGTGCAGCAGGTACTCGCCCTTGTAACCCACGGAGCTAGGCGCTTCCTCCGCCTGCCAGCGCCGCAGCCACGCCTCGACCTGCGGCCAGGCCCCGGGCTTCACCTTGCAGCGCACTAACTGAACGAACATCGCGCTCCTCTCCTCCGATATAGGAACCTGCCCGGCTGCCCCCAGCGTCGTGCCGCTAAGCAGGCTAAATTCCCATCCGAGCCGCCCGGTGAGCGGTGAGTGGCAGCGCGGAGCCCGCGGCGATCTGCTCATCTTGCGCCACGGGCTCCGCGCTGTTCGGACTTCGTCCGGCTACGGATTGCTGTCCGGCCCCTCGTACTCCACGATGTACAGGCCGCCATTGTAGCGGTCGGTGAGGTAGATCAGGCGCTGCTCGTCCACGAACACGTCGTTGATCTGCGGCGCTCCCTGGCCCTCGGGCGCGGGCGGCACGAAGTAGCCGACCTCTTCGGGGCGGTCAGGGTTCGACAGGTCGGTGATGCGCAGGCCCGCGTTGTACCAGGTGCTGAAGATCAGGTGCTCGCTGCGGTAGCCGTAGTGCGGCCGGTTCTCGTGGACGTTGTGCGGCCCGAAGCGGCGCGGCCGCTCGTCGTAGTCCTTCCACGGCGAGCCCGCCGGCGGCGTGGGCCGCGGGAAGCTGCTGCGGATGACCGGCTGGCGCTCCTCGCGCACGTCCACCACCCAGATGCGCTTGTCGCCGTCCTCGGCGACCGTCTCCTTCACCGACTCACAGACGCACAGCACCAGCCCGCGGCTCGGCAGCGGCTCCGAGGTGTGGCAGTAGCCGCCGAACGGCGGGAACCAGTTGATGTGGCTGATCGTCTGCGGGTTCGCCACGTCCGAGATGTCGACGATCGCCATGCCGCCGTCGACGCACGACACGTAGGCGCGGTTGCCCTCGGGGATGATGCCGTGAACGTAGGCGTGCTGGCCGGGGAAGCTCAGCCACTCCGGCTCCTCGCCGTCCTTGGTGCCCGGGATGTGCCAGATGCCCGCCTTCTTCGGGTGGGCGGGGTCCGACACGTCCGCAATCAAGTACACGCGCTCGTGGTAGCCCGGCCAGCTGCTCGCCACGTGCGCATACTTGCCGTCGGTCATCCACATGCGGTGCACGCCCGCGCCCTCGACCTCCAGCCGCCCGACGGGCCGCGGATCGGTGGGGTCCGTGAGGTCGTAGGTGATGATGCCGGCCTGGTGCTTCGCCGCCTGCGGCCCCTTCTGGGCGAAGTACGGCTTCTCGAGGTTCTGGATGAGCAGGTTGCCGGCGATCTGGACCTTGTGGCTGTGGGTGTTCTCGAAGTGCGGGATCTGGCGCACGAGCTTCGGGGCGCTCGGGTCGGCACAGTCGAGGATGCTCAGGGCCATGTCGTGGACGCCGAGATGCGCCACGTAGGCATACTGCCCGACCTTCAGGAGCTGCATGCCGTCGCCCTGGCCGTTCAGGTCGTGGTGGCCGACGAGCCGCGTGTTCCAGCGCTCGCTCCGCGCGTTCATCTCCGCTACGTTAGTTAGCGTTTGCACCCGAGCCTCTCCTTCCGCTGCTAGCGTGGCCTACAGCCAATCGCAAGGTGATGCGCGCCCTCGGCTGCTTCCCGGGGCGCGGGTCGCGCCTGCCTGCAGCCAGCGGCGCCGGCGCGCGTAGAGCGAGCAGGCGCGCAGGGCTGCGGCGCGCTGCTCGCGCCGCCGGGCGGCAGGGCACGAGCCCCGGCCCTACGTCGGGTTCACCGGACCGAGCGCCATCAGCCCAGCCCAGCCAGGGACGGCCCCCGGTCGGCATCACGGCGGCGGTACCGGACGAGCCGCTGCCCTGCGTCATCGTGGCGGCAGAATTCGACGCAGCGCGGCCTACCTCGCCACGCGGGCGGATCGCTAGGCGCGCGCCTGGCCGCCGTCGGCGCCAAGCCCGCCGATCCGCTCGAAGTCCACGCGGCGCTGCTGGCTACTGACTGCGGCGTCGGCCGGCAGGGGGCGCAGCGGCCCGAGCGTGTTCGCCAACAGCGCGAGCTGGGCCGCCTCTTCGAGCGCGACGGCGATGCGCGTCGTCTGCTCGGCGTCCTCGCCGAACACCAGCACGCCGTGGTGCTCCAGCAGCAGCGCCTTGCAGGTCGGGTGCTCGCGCAGGACCGCCGCGATGTTCTCCACCGCGGCGTCTGAGCCGCGCGGCCCGTACTTCGCGACCGGCACCGGCTCCGCGCCCATCCAGCGCGCCATAACCTCGGCCACGCACTCGATGGGCCGGCTGGCCACGGCGAACGCCGAGGCGTAGGGCTGGTGCGTGTGGATCACCGCGCGCACGTGCGGCAGGTGCTCGTAGACGACGGTGTGCATGTGGATGATCTCGTGCGCCGTCGGCGCGAGCCGTCCCTCCAGCACGCGGCCGCCACGGTCGAGGCGCGCTAGCTCGTCCGTGCGCAGGCTGCCCAGTCCCGAGCCCGCGGTCAAGAGCAGCTCGCTCTCGCCGGGCAGCAGCACCGACATGTTGCCGTGCTGGCTGGCCGACAAGATGCCCGAGCGCACGAGCGCCTCGGCGCTGGCAACCATGCTCTGCCGGTAGGCCATGATCTCCGACGCGGCCATAGTGCCCCCTTTCGGCCCAGCGGGCGCCCCGCCCGCGCGGCCTTGTCCCCGAGTATAGGTGAACGATTGCCGGGCGACAATCGTCCGCGTCCCCGCGCCCCACCGGGGAGTGCGCCCGTGAGTCCGTGCCGGCCTTGGCCAAATCTCCGTCGTGGTCGCAGGCTCAGTCCGGACGGCGGCAGGTGCGCGAACGCGGCCGTATAATGAGCGGCCCGTGCCGGTACGCGTTGGCGGGCACCCGACCTTGTAAGGAGGCAGCACGATGCCGGCAGCCCGTTGCGCTCCCCTCGCGCTGATCGCGTTTCTGCTTGCGGTCGGCTGCGTGGCGCCCGCGAGCCCGAGCGCGCCCGCGGCGACCAGTAGCGGTAGCGCCGCTGGCGCCCCGGCGGCGAGCGTCCCGGCCGCCCCGCCGGCCAGCCAGCAGCCGGCCGGCCCGCGCGCGGCCGTAAGGGCGATTTACGTCGCGCTGGGCATGAACAGCGCGCCGTTCTGGCTGGCCAAGGAGGAGGGCTTCTTCGACCAGCAGGGGCTGGACGTCGAGATGACCTACGTGGCGGGCGCCGTCCAGCCGGCGCAGGCGCTCACCGCCGGCGACGCGCTGTTCTCCAGTGGGGGTGCCACGTCCGTCACGCCCGCGCGGCTGGCAGGGGCCGATCTCGTGCTGCTCGGCTCCCAGGTCGACACCTTCCAGTTCCAAATCTTCGCGCGCCCCGACATCCAGCGGCCCGAGCAGATCAAAGGCACGCGGATGGGGATCACACGCCTCGGCGCGGCGACCGATTGGGCCGCGCGCGCCGCGCTGCGCTACTGGAGCATGGACCCGACCGACGCGACCCTGGTCCAGCTGAACGGCAATCCCGAGATCCTGACGGGACTGGAGGCCGGGGCGGTCGAGAGCGGCGTGCTCACCGACCCGACCACGCAGGTGGCGCGGGAGCACGGCTACCGCGAGCTGCTCGACCTGGCCGACACCGGCGTCCCCTTCTCGCCAACGGGCCTGGTGAGCACTGACACGATCGTGCGCACCCGCGAGGACACCGTGCGGCGCTTTGCCCGGGCCTGGGTCGACGCGATTCACTACCTGGCGACGAACAAGCCGGGCAGCATCGCCGTGATCGCCAAGTACATGCAGAGCGACGACGCGGCGGGGCTGAGCGACGCTTACGACTACCACCTCGCGAAGCATTTGAAGCGGATCCCATACCCTAGCGTGGGCGCAGTGCAGACGGTGCTCGACGGCCTCGCCGAGACCGACCCGAAAGCCAGGGACGCCAAGCCCGAGCAGTTCGTCAACGACCGCTTCATCCGCGAGCTGGACGACGCCGGCTATTTCCGCCAGCTCTACGGCAGCTAGGCGCCGTGCCCCACATCTCACAGCGCGGGCGAGCGCTCGCGCCGCTCGCCAGGATTGGCCGTGCCATGCGCCGCATGGTCTTGATGCTTTTACTCAATCTCGCGGTCGCCGGCTGCGCGGCGCGGCCGGCTCCCCCCGCGGCGCCCGCGAGCGCGCCGACGCCACCGGCCGCCGCGCCGACGAGCGCCGCGAGCCCCGCGCTGACCGCGCCCGTGAAGGTCCGCCTCGGCCTGAACACGCCGAGCGCCGACCAAGCCTACGCCGGCCCCGGTAATCGCCGCGCCAGCCGGCCGACGAGCTGGCGCACGTCCGGCAGGCGCTCCAGCTCCCAGACGGTCGCCACTACCTCGTCGGCCGCGGCCGCGCCGATCACCGGCGTCGCCAGCGCGCGGAACTTGGCCGCCAGGTCGGCGTCGCTGATGGGGTTCTCCAGCGTGCCGCTCGCCGCCTCGACGAACACCTCGACCGGCCGGCCGTCCGTCAGGTGGAGCACCAGCCGCGCCTGAGCCTCGGGGAGCGCCGGGTCGGCAGTCGCCTGTACCTTGCGGCGGAGGGCCACCGCGTCCGGCCGGTTGACCATCGCGTCGGTGAACTGGGCCGGCCCCGCGGCGTCTTCCAGGAAGCCCATCGCGATGCAGTGGTAGATGCTGAACTTGCCCTCCAGGCCGACGCGCGGCTCCGTCTTGCCGCACAGCTCCAGCACCAGCGGGTGGACGGTCGCGTCGATCCGCGCCACGGCGCCCGGCTCGTAACCCATCGCGCGCAGCCGCCGCGCCGCGTCGATCGCCGGATGGGTGACGACGCCGCAGGCGTACGGCTTGAAGGCGTTGCGGTGAACTTCCCAACGCTCGCCCAGCTCGTCCGTCAGCGCGGCCTCGTCGAACCTGGTGGAGAGCACCGCGCCGAAGCCTCGCCGCCCCTCAAGCGGCGTCGGCGACGACGTGTAGCCCTCGCGCGCCAAGAGCGCCGCCAGCAGCCCGTTCGACGCGGCCTTGCCAACGTGCAGCGACTTGCACATCGAGCCGAACATCTCGCGCAGGCCCGCGGCCTGCGTCGCCGCCGCGCCCAGCGCCCAGACGGTGTGCTCCACGTCGAGGCCGAGCAGCCGCGCCGCGGCCCCGGCGGCGCCCAGCGTGCCGGCCGTGCCGGTGATGTGCCAGCCCACGTCGTAGTGCTCGGGATAGACGCTCAGGCTGACCCGCGCCTCGACCTCGAACCCCAGCAGGTAGGCCGCCAGCAGGTCGGCGCCGCTCGCCCCGCGCCACTCGGCGAGCGGCACCGCCGCCGCCACGAGCGTGCCGCTGGGGTGCAGGATGGTGGGGAGGTGGGTGTCGTCGTAGTCGAGGATGTGGGACATGATGCCGTTGACGAGCGCCGCCTGCGTCACGCTCGTCTGCCGCCCATCCGCCCAGAGGGTGGCTTGCGCGTTGCCGCCCAGCTCCAGCGCGACGCGCCGCGCGATCGCCACGCCCGGATCGTCGGCGGCGCCCAGCGCCACCCCCAGGTTGTCGAGGATGCCCCGCTTCGCCAGGTGGACCGTTGCCGGCGGCACGTCCTCCAGGCGCGTCCGCGTCACGAACTCGGCCAGGCGCGACGAGCTATCAGCCATCAGCTCTCAGCCCTCCGCTTTCGCATTCCACACTAGCCTCGGTAAGCCCGGCCGCGAGGCAGCACTCGGATGACGTCGATCGTCGACGTGCGATGGTCCAGCGCAAATCGCACGCGCCAGCCGCCACTCGCAGCCGGAACTCGCCGCCTTGGCCTCTCAGCCGCGTCAAGTCGCCTTGCCCTGTTCGAGCGTATCGGTCCAGCCCAGCAAGCACCCGCTCGGCCGTCTGCTGGTCCAGTCGCCGTAAGTCTCCGCGCGCGGGGCCGCTGATGCGGATCTTCCAGGTCACAGGCCCAGCTCGCGACGGACGTCCTCCAGCGAGTACACGTCGCCGCGTGCGATTGCCTCGCGCCCCTCTGCTAGAGCGGCGGACTCCTCGGGTGTTTCGGCCTCGTCGTCTAGGGGTGCGAGCAGTGCTGCTCGCCAGACCGGGTCCTCGGTGCTCAATGCTTGCAGCCGGCGCTCGGCTTCGTCCACGGCGGTTTCCGGCAAGGCATCAACTAGGCGGTGTAGCGTATCTTTGCTACCCATCGACGATCTCCTGCTCAGGCTGCGCTCGGAGGAAATCCGTTACTCGCGCGCCGCGACGCGGTCGGCGGCGAGGCGCAGGAACTCGTCGAGCGGCAGCGGGCCGCGGTTCTCGCCGGAGCGCTCGCGCACCGCCACCGCCCCCGCCTCGGCCTCCTTGTCGCCCACGACGAGCATGTAGGGGATCTTCTGCAGCTGGGCATCGCGGATCTTCGCCTGCATGCGCTCGCCGCGCGCGTCCACCTCGACGCGCAGCCCCGCGGCGCGCAGCCGCTCCGCCACCTCGTCGGCGTAGGCCACGTGGCGGTCGGCCACGGGAATGAGCATCGCCTGCACCGGCGCCAGCCAGAGCGGGAACGCACCCGCGTAGTGCTCGACCAGGATGCCCAGGAACCGCTCGTAGGTGCCGAAGATGGCGCGGTGGATCATCACCGGGCGGTGCGGCTGGCCGTCCTCGCCGATGTATTCGAGCTGGAAGCGCTCGGGCAGGTTGAAGTCGAGCTGGATCGTCGCCAGCTGCCACGAGCGGCCCAGCGCGTCGTCGATGTCCACGTCGATCTTCGGTCCGTAGAACGCGCCCTCGCCGGGCTTCAGCTCGTACGCGATGCCGCTGGCGTCGAGCGCCTCCGCGAGCGCGCGCTCCGCCTGCTCCCACACCGCGGCGTCGCCGATCGCCTTCTCCGGCCGCGTGCTTAGATAGTAGCGCCGGGAGAAGCCGAAGAGATCGTAGACGGCGCTGCCGAACTCTAGCACCCCCGCGATCTCCGCCTGGATCTGGTCGGGGCGGCAGAAGATGTGCGCGTCGTCCATGGTGAGCTGGCGCACGCGCAGCAGGCCGTTGAGCGTGCCCGAGCGCTCGTTGCGGAGCAGGCGCGTCGTCTCGGCCAGCCGCAGCGGCAGGTCGCGGTAGCTGCGCGTCTCCGAGCGGTAGACCAGCGTCGCCTCGGGGCAGTTCATCGGCTTGAAGCCGTACGTCTCGCCCTCGACCTCGCTGGTTGAACATGTTCTGCGGTAGTTGCCCCAGTGGCCCGACTGCACCCACAGGTCGCTCTTCACCAGCGACGGCGTGCTGATCTCCTCGTAGCCGCGACGCGCGTGCTCCTGCCGCGACAGCGTCTCCAGGATACGGAAGATCGTCATGCCCTTGGGCAGCATAAAGGGCTGGCCGGGCGCCACCTCGTCGAAGAAGAACAGGCGGAGCTCGCGGCCGAGCCGGCGGTGGTCGCGCCGCTTCGCCTCCTCGACGCGCCAGAGGTACTGGTCTAGCTCCTCCTGGGTCGGCCAGACCGTGCCGTACACGCGCTGAAGCTGCGGGCGCTTCTCGTCGCCGCGCCAGTAGGCGCCGGCGATGCTCGTCAGCTTGAACGGCCCGATCTGGCCGGTGTCCGGCACGTGGGGGCCGAGGCAGAGGTCCACGTAGTCGCCCGTGCGGTAGATCGAGGCCGTCGTCGCGTTCGGATCGACGTCCACGTCCTCGCGGCTGTCGAGGCGGGTGGTGCCGCGCTCGCGCAGATCGCGCAGCAGCTCCACCTTGTACTGCTCGCCACGCCCCTCGAAGAGCCGGAGCGCGTCGTCGAGCGACAGCTCCTCGCGCTCGAAGGGCACGCGCTCGGCGACGATCCGCTGCATCTCGGCCTCGATAGCCGCGAGGTCGTCGGGCGTCAGCCGCCGCGGCACGTCCAGGTCGTAGTAGAAGCCGTTCTCGATCGCCGGCCCCACGCCCAGCTGGGTGCCCGGGAACAGCCGCTGCACCGCCGCCGCCATCACGTGCGCCGTGCTGTGGCGCATCGTCTCCAGATCGGCCATCGTCCCTCCCATCGTCGTGTGCCCCCGGGACCGCGGGCGTCTCGCCGGACCGCTGTTGCTCGACCCTGCCTGCCCGCGACACTGTCTGGGAGCGCGGGTGTCTCGCCCGCTCGGCCCCCGGGCCAGCCGCGTCCCGCTCAGCCCCCCCTGCAGCGCTAGCGCCCTGCGGACGCCTGCCAAAAACAAAAGCGCCCCTCATCCATTGGGACGAGGGACGCTCGTGGTTCCACCCAGGTTCCGCGCGTGCGCAGATGCCGCACGCGCGCTCACTTGCCGATAACGGGGCTACCGGCGCCTCATACTCCCGGGCGGGTTTCCGAGGCGCGCTCCCGGGGGGTATTCGTCGCGGGCCGCCGTGGGGCTTGCACCGGCCCCCACTCGCTGGGCGCGGCGTGCGCGGCTACTCGTCCCGGTCGTCGCGTTGTGGTGTGCGATTGTCGAGGCGCCGAATGGCGCCCGTGGGGTGGGCAGGAGAGGACTCGAACCTCCGACCCCCACGATGTCAACGTGGTGCTCTAACCAGCTGAGCTACCTGCCCGCATTCTTGATCGTACCAGAGCGCTGGCCGGCCCGTCAAACGGCACCGGCCGTGCGGGTACAGCCAGCTTCTGTACATTGACGGCGGGCACGAATCGGCCCACGCGCGCCGCGCCTGTGACGATCCGAACATATACAGTGGGTGGTTACACCCGGCCATCCAGTTACTCCGTCGGTTGGGATGGACGGCCGGTCCAGACCGGCGAGCGCGCCGTCCGCGGCCATGACACTTGGCCTGCGGCGGCCTCGCAAGTCCTGTCCCTGCGCCGCACGACGGCGCAGGCTACTGCTGCCTTCACAGCAGTGGCGCGCTCGGCCTACAGCCGTTTTCGTGGGCGTTGAGCCAGGCGGTAGGGCCAGGGCTCGTCCCCTGCCGCCCGGCCAACGCTGCCCGGCTCGATCATCCTGAAAACCGCAGTAGTTCCACGATGGACCTGGCGGCGCCTCCTGGGGGCAGTGATTTACCCATGGTAGCTGAACGCTATCGTGTCGGGTCACGTGTGGGACTAGGCCCGGCCGTAGGCGTCGTAGTCGCCGTTGCCACCGCTACTGGACGTGATCCAGGCATAGGCGTGGCACCCAGCATGGCGCCGCCTACAGCAGGGCTCTGCTGTCCGGGGATGTCGCCGCCCGTCACGGGGAACGGCGTGCCGACAACGATGGTGATGACTGCTCCAGGGCCGATCGTCGCCACCGCCCGGTCGTACTGTTCGCGTATCGCCCGCGCGTCCTCGGGCGAATATCCCCTGATGGCGGCACCAGTAGGCCACGGAGTCGGCCTGGGCGTCTGCAAAGCGTGCAGAGCGGCGTGCAACAGCTCACCGCTACAGGCCGTGTATCCACCGGGCAGGCTAGGATCCTTGAACACGCAGCCCAAGCCATACATATTAGGAGCCAGGCGCATATAGGCAACTCGGTTCCACCGTTGGCTGACCAGGGCCAGCACGTAGTCCACGCCCGGATGTTCCGCGTTCTGCGGTGAGATGTTCCTTTCCCCAGGGTAGAAATCCCCATGGATCACCACTAGCCAGAATAGCGTGTCGTCGCTGGCAGAGGACGGCACCGACGTGATACCAAGGAATGGTAAGTCGGCTATCGTGACCAGCTGAGCATGTATCGCAGCCGGAGTACCGCTAAGCAGCGGGAACAATATTTGTATTTCGTTGATAGCCGTTTGTATCGCGAGCTGGGCGGACTGGTCTACTGCCACCGATGGTGTAATGCGTGTCGACGGGGTAACTAGCGCCGCAGCGCTGAGATCCGTAGCAGTGGAAATCGCCTGTCGCTGTTGACCCGTACGGGAATTCGCGGCGATGGCAAGCCAGACGCCAACCGTCAACATTGCGAAGATGATGGCCGCTATAAGGCGCCCAGCAGACGATGTCACGGCGCTACTCCACGGCGTCGAGTCAACGGGTGCCGACACTCCAGGTTGTCGAAGCCACACACGGGCCGACTACTGACACACGCTGGCCTATATTGACGAAGATATAACGTGTATCGTAGCAATATGGCTGCCAATCAGGCCAAGATGGACAACAGAACGAATTGTAACTGGCGACGATCCTGCCCATTGCACAAGTTGGGCAATTCGCTTCGATCCAAGCGCCAACAAACCACATCGATTGCGGCGGACCAAGATTGATGCCTCCAATGGTTATGTCGTGGCACTGGTCGTTAGACGGTCCGTCACACCCCTGAGCAATCCACTGATTATTGGCGGCGGGCCTCCATACCTTGAGGCGCCACACTGAATATGGCGGTATATAACCCGATCCGTAGTAGGGAATCAGCTCAACTGGGCGCGTGCCGGCGGTGGACGTCACGGTCTGGCCACCTACGACGTAACTGCTATATAGCCGCCAGGTGCAGGATCCGGTGGTGGGGCACAGCTTTTGTATGCCCGCCTCGACAAATGGTGACCAATACAATTGTCCGTCGGGGCCGACCTCCATCTGATAGTTACCCTGAACGCCGGTAATCCCTGCCTGCCACCCCTCCACGCCAACTGGTATGCCATCGAAGTCTGGGTCAATAATGGCCTGTGCGCCGGCAAATTCGTACCAGCTCCAGTTATCTGTGCGTGTGTCGGCAACTACATAGCCCAGCTCAGGACCCAATTGCGCCGGTACGCTCGTCGCCGGCGTGGGAGGATGCGTCGGTGTGAGAGTTGGAGTGGCCGTCGGCGCGACAACAGAGAAGGTGGTGGCGCTATCCCAAGTCCGTCCATACCGCCGAGGGCGCCGCTCTCGCCCGGCGCCCCCGCAAGCCGCTCCGGGCGGGGCGCCCCGCCGCTCGCAAGTGCGCCGGTCGCCGCCGACAGTCCGAGCGCCAGCGCGAGCGCCAGGATAGGCGCCAGCCAGGCTCGCGGCCGACCGCCCTGCACGCGCTGGCTCGTCTGATCGCTCATGGCAGCGGCGCCGGCGCCACAAACGGTGTGGTGACGACGGGCGTCGTCGTTGCGCTCGGGAGCGCTGTCGCGAGCGGAGTCAGCGCGGCATTCGGCGTCTGGCTCGGCTGGATCGCTCGTCGCGCCGCGGCCGTCTGGTAAGCCGTGATCGGGGTGTGCGGGACGGCCTTCGGCGTCTGGTTGGGCTGAATAGCCCGCCGCGCGACGGCCGTCTGGTGTGCGGTGAGCGGCACGCCCAGCGCGCGGTTCTCGCGGCCCGCCGGGCGCACCAGCCCAGTCGCCACCTGGACCTCGCCAAACCCGAAGTGTGGCAGCGGCGCCAGCGCCATCGGGTCGCTCTCACCGGTCAGATTGGCGGTTGCCGAGGGCGCGACGCCGACTACCAGCGCGCCGAGAAGCGGGCGACCGCCGCCAGCTACCGCTCGGCTCGCGGCCCGGCTGTCGGCAGCCGCGGGCGCGGCCGCCTCGCCGGCGGCGCTCGATACGGCGCCCGCCCAGGCCAGCAGCAGCACCGCGAGCACACACGGCATCCCGGCGAGCAGTTCCCGTCGACCTCGGAGCCTTATGGCGATGCCCGTACCAATCACGGCAGGCGCTCCATGAACACTAAAATGGGCGCTGGGGAAAGGGCCCGGGGCACGCCGCTCGCTTCGCTGTCCAGCAGATTAGCCTCGTCCTCTCAACCTGTCAAGAGGCTTGCGGCAAGTGGGTGTGCCCCAGCCTTTTGGGTCGGTTTCGCGGCTCCACTGGCTCCGCCGGACGATGGCTCTCTGCCAATGCCTTATCTTGTAGGGGCGTAGCAAGCAGCGCCCCGCCCGGTCGCCACCCGGCCCGGTGTCCCAGCGAATCCGGTGCCAGGGCGTCCTACTCCCTCTCCCCCTGAGAGAGGGTCGGGGTGAGGGCGCGTCTCACTCCCTCTCCCCCTGAGAGAGGGTCGGGGTGAGGGCGCGTCTCACTCCCTCTCCCCCTGGGAGAGGGCAGGGGTGAGGGCGTCCCTCCCCCTCTCCCCCTGGGAGAGGGTCGGGGTGAGGGCGCGCCCCTAGTACCCGGCCGCGAGGCGCGCCGGAGAGCGCCGCCGTCCGGCGCGATGTGATCGCCGGCATTCCCCGTACACGCCTCCCCCGCACCCGCCGCCCGCGCCCATGCCCGGGGTACGCCCCCGCCGGCCCGGCCCGCGGCAGGAGAGCCGGGGAGTATCGTACGGGGTAAACGATGCGATCTTCCGTGCCCGACCAGCACGCCCGGTCCCGCGCCCGGCCTAGCGTTTAACCATCCGGTAAAGGAGCATCGTTTGACCGTTCCTCGGATACACAGTGCTGCAACATCGTGGGGCACACCCGCGTCCAGTTTCCGCAGCGGTGGCCTCGCGGCGGGGCGCCGGAACGCACCGGAACGGTTGCGCGCGGGGGCGGTGATGGCGTTTAATGGCGCGGGGCAGGGAGGGGCGATTGCGGCGGAGGTCCGGGCTGGCACGGTGGGTGGATCGGGCGTGGGCCCGGTACGACCAGCTCGGCGAGTGGCAGCGCATCGGGTTCGGCCTGGCCGTCGCGCTGCTGCTGGCCGCGTCGCTGCTCTACACGGTTGGCGCCGCCAGCCTGATCGCGCTCGCCCGCTACCAGCCGCCCCCGACTATGGTCGCGGTCGGCACGGCCACGCCCACGCTGCTGCCGATCGCCACCGACGTGAACCCGATCTCGCCGCTGCTCGCCGAGCGCTCACCCACGGCCCGCCCGACTGCCACGCCCACGCCGGTTGGCGGCGCCGCGCCTGCACGCCTACCCAGCGCGACGAGCACGCGGCCGAGCGCCGGCGCGCCCAGCCCCACGCTCGGCGTGGTGCCCCGCGCCGCCGCCACGGCCACGCTCGCGGCGGGCGGCGCGCGCCTTGCCACGGCCACCCGCACACCGATCCGCACCGCTGTCACGGCCACGCGCACGCCCACGCGCGCCGTCGCGCCGACGGCCTCGCCGACGCGCCCGCTGCGCTGACCCACGCGCGGCGCCCGGCGTGACAATTCGCCAACCCAGCGCGCCCAGGCTGGTATACTTAGGCATCTTCGGGCCTGGCGACGGGCCGACCGAGGCGGCGGTGCGGCACAAGGACCTGCTGGCGATCTCCGATCTCGACGGGACCGAGCTGCGCCACCTGCTCGCGACGGCCGCGGCGCTGAAGCGAGCCCAGGCGGCGCGGCAGCCGCATGCGCTGCTCCCCGGGCGCATCCTCGCCCTGCTCTTCCAGAAGCCGTCGCTGCGCACCCGCGTCTCGTTCGAGGCCGGGATGCTTCAGCTCGGCGGCTCGGCGCTGTACCTCTCGCCGCAAGAGGTGGGGCTGGGCGAGCGCGAGAGCGTGGCCGACGTGGCGCGCGTCATCAGCCGCTACGTCGACGCGGTCGTCGCCCGCACGTTCCTACATGACGACGTGGTCGCGTTCGCCGAGGCCGCCGACATCCCGGTCGTGAACGGCCTGTCGGACCTGCTCCATCCCTGCCAGTGCCTGGCCGACCTGCTCACGATTCAGGAGCACCTGGGCGAGCTGGAGGGCGTGACGCTGGCCTATGTGGGCGACGGCAACAACGTGGCGAACTCGCTGGTCGAGGCCGCGCCGCGCGTGGGGCTGCACTTGCGGGTGGCGACGCCCGCGGGCTACGAGCCGGATCGCGGCGTGTGGGCCGAGGCCGCGCGGCTGGCGGGGGCGGCCGGCACCGAGCTGCGGCAGCTCGTCGATCCCCGGGCGGCCGTCGAGGGCGCCGACGTGATCTACACCGACACCTGGTACAGCATGGGCCAGGAGGCCGAGCGGGAGCAGCGGCAGGACATCTTCCCGCCCTACCAGGTGAACGCGTCGCTGCTGGCCGCCGCGCGGCCCGGGGCGCTGGTGCTGCACTGCCTGCCCGCGCACCGCGGCCAGGAGATCACCGACGACGTGCTCGACGGGCCGCAGTCGCGCGTCCTCGACCAGGCGGAGAACCGGCTGCACGCCCAGAAGGCGCTGCTCTGCGCCCTGCTCGGGGCCGACGTCGCGGCCGCAACGCTGGCCGGCGAGCGCCGAGCCTAGCGGCAGAAGACGGGACAGTCTGCGTGGGCGAGCTACTAGCCATCATCCACAGCTCGATCGTAGTCGTTTTGGCTGATTCCCGCAGCATGACGGATATTCTCGTCAGCGCCGGCTTGTTGTGCGGCCTGGCGATACTCATCCGCGGGACGACGGGCATCACGATCCTGCGCGGCCTGGCCATCGTCTACCTCGTCGGCGCGGTGCTCGCCAACGTGTTCGGCCTGACCACCGTGAGCTGGCTGCTGCGCAACTCGGTCCCGCTGCTCAGCGTGGCGCTGGTCGTGCTGTTCGCGCCCGAGCTGCGCCGCGCGCTCGAGCAGGTCGGCCGTCGGGGTGGTGGCAGCGATTCGGGAGGGGGAGCGGCGTGAACGAGCTGATGCAGTTCGTCAGCGGCTCCACGCTGCGCCTCTTGACCGATCTGCGCAGCATCCTCGACATCGCGCTCATCGCGGTGTTCTTCTACGGCGTGCTCACGCTCATCCACGGCACGACGGGCATCACGATCCTGCGCGGCCTGGCCATCGTCTACCTCGTCGGCGCGGTGCTCGCCAACGTGTTCGGCCTGACGACCGTGAGCTGGCTGTTGCGCAACTCGGTGCCGCTGCTCAGCGTGGCACTCGTGGTCTTGTTCGCGCCCGAGCTGCGCCGCGCGCTCGAACAGGTGGGCCGCCCCAGCGGCGTGCTGACGCGGCCCGCCACCAACACGCCCGTGGGCCGCACGATCGAGGTGCTCGCCGTCTCGGCGCGGCGCCTGTCAGAGATGCGCTGGGGCGCGCTGATCGTGCTGGAGCGCGAGACCGGGCTGGGCGAGTACATCGAGACCGGCACGCGGCTGGACGCCGCGCTCTCGCAGGAGCTGCTGCTCAACGTCTTCTTCCCCCACGCGCCGCTGCACGACGGCGCCGCCATTGTGCGCGGTGAGCGGATCGTGGCGGCGGGCTGCCTGCTGCCGCTGACCGAGACCGGCCGGGGCACTGGCCACCTCGGCACGCGCCACCGCGCCGCGATCGGCATCAGCGAGCGCACCGACGCCGTGTGTGTCGTGGTATCGGAGGAGACGGGGCAGATCTCGATCGCCAACAACGGCCGCATGGTGCGCAACCTCGACGACGAGAAGCTGCGCAAGGTGCTGCAGGTCATCTACCGCCCGACCGTCCAGCGCCCGCGCCTGCTCCAGCTACAGAGCCTGACGCGCGCCGTGCTGCGTCGCGGCGAGGCCCAGCCCCATGCCTAGCCTGGCGGGCATTGATCTGGTGCGCGGCCTCTGGGCGCTGCTGCTGTCCCTCGCCCTCTGGCTCGTCGTGCAAACCGAGCTGAACCCCGAGCGCTCGGACGTCTTCCAGCTCGCTATCGAGGCACGCAACGTTCCCACCGGACTGGTAGTCGTCAACGAGTCGGACTGGCCGACGGTAGCGGTGCGCATGAGCGCGCCGAACGACGTCTTCGCGCAGATCCGGCCTAGCGAGCTGCGCGCCACCGTCGATCTGAGCCGCGCCACGCCCGGCACGGCCCGCTACCCCGTACAGGTGCCGCGGCCCGATCCACTGGTGCGGACCGGCGATCCGAACCCCAACACGGTGCTGGTCCGCCTGGAACAGCTGACGCAGAAGACGGTGCCGGTGGCCGCCCGCCTGGAGGGGAACCTGCCGTTTGGGTACCGCGCCGGCACCCCCACGGTCGATCCGCGGACCCTCACCGTGGCCGGGCCGGCCAGCTTCGTGCAGCGGATCGAGTCCGCAGCCGTGGAGATCCGGCTCGACGCCGTGACGTCGGACCTGGACACAAGCTTGCCGGCCGTGCTGCTCAACGCGCAGGGGGAGCGCGTCCCGTCCACGGCGCCGGGGGTGGACGTGCAGCCGCCCACGCTGCATGTGCAGCTGCCCATTACCCAACAGGTCGGCTACAAGGAGGTCGGCGTCCACCCGGTGCTGCGCGGGACGGTCGCGCCCGGCTACTGGGTCGAGCAGGTAAGCGTCGACCCAGCCGTGGTGACGGTGATCGGGGAGCCGCAGCCGCTGGGCGCGGTCGAATCGCTGGATACCGAGCCGATCGATCTCTCGGGCGCGACCGGCCCGATCACGCGGCAGGTGAGCGTGCTGCCGCCGGCCGGCGTCACGCTGGCGCGCGCGGAGCCCCTGAGCGTCACGGTGCAAGTCTCCGCCCTCAGCCTGCGCCAGACGCTCCCCGTGCCGGTCAGCGTGCAGGGCGTGGGCAGCGACCTGTTCGTGGCCAGCGACGTGCCCATCGTGAACGTGACGGCCAGCGGGCCGGCCGACCAGGGGCTGAGCGCGAGCGACGTGCGCGCGACGGTCGACGCCAGCGGCCTGGGGGAGGGCACGGCGACGCTGCCGGTGCACGTTACCCTGCCCGACCGCTACCAGCTCGAACAGGTTAGCCCGGCGTCGGTGCGCGTGGTGCTGCAAGCCGCGAACAGCGCTGGCCCGACGGCGACGGCCGCGCCGACCGCGCTCCCGACCGCTGAGCCCACCAGCGCGCCGCCGACCGAACCGCCGCCGGCGGCGACCGAGGCGGCCCCGATCCCGCTTGCCACCGCCACCGCGCCCCCGGCCACTCCCACGCCATCGCCCACCGCGCCGGCGACGCCCACGGCCAGCGCAACCGGCACGCGCACGCCGACCCCCACGCCGCGCGCGACCGCCACCCCGGTGAGGCGCTGACGATGAGCGACCGCGAGCTGTCCCGATTGGCCAACGAGCCCGCCGCGCCCCCGACGCGCGGAAAGCCGCTCGTCGCGCTCGTCGGCCGGCCGAACGTGGGCAAGTCCACCCTGTTCAACCGCCTGATCGGCGAGCCATACGCCGTGGTCCACGACGTGCCGGGCACCACCCGCGATCGCCTGTACGGCACGACCGACTGGGGCGGCGTGGAGTTCAACCTCGTCGACACGGGCGGCATCGGCCTGGAGGTCGAGGGCGACATCATGGCCGGCACGCTGGCCCAGGCGCAAGAGGCGATCGCCCAGGCGGACGTGATCGTCTTCGTCGCCGACGCGCAGACGGGCCCCGTGGCCGGCGACGCGGACCTGGCGCTGCTGCTGCGGCGCACGCGGAAGCCGGTGCTGCTCGCCGTCAACAAAGCCGAGTCCCGGCAGGCGCAGCTGGGCGTGCCCGAGTTCCACGAGCTAGGGCTGGGCGAGCCTTACCCGATTTCCGCCATTCATGGCACAGGCACGGGCGACCTGCTCGACGCCATCCTCGTCCACCTGCCGCGGACACCCGAGGAGCCGGTGGCCGAGGACGAGATTGGCCTGGCGATCATCGGCCGCCCGAACGTGGGCAAAAGCTCCCTCCTGAACGCGCTGGTGGGCGAGCGCCGCGCGATCGTCAGCCCCATCCCCGGCACGACCCGCGACGCCGTGGACACGCTCTTCGACTACGCCGACCACCGCTTTCGCCTGATCGACACGGCGGGCATCCGGCGGCGCGGGCGGATCGCGCCGGGCGTCGAGAAGTTCAGCGTGCTGCGGGCCATGCGAGCCATCGACCGCGCGGACGTGGCGGCGCTGGTCCTCGACGCCGAGGAGGGCGTCACCGCCCAGGACGCGCACGTGGCGAGCTACATCCAGGAGTCGGCCAAGGGCGTCGTCCTGGTCCTGAACAAGTGGGACCTGGTGGCGAAGAACGCCCGTGTCCAGACCGAGTACACGCACCAGGTCCGGCAGGCGCTCCAGTTCCTGGACTACGCCCCGCTGCTGTTCGTGTCGGCGAAGACGGGCCAGGGGGTGCGGCGCGTGCTCGACGCGGCGCTCCTAGCGGCAGCGGAGCGGTCGAAGCGCGTGCCGACCGCGAAGCTGAACGGGGTGATCACCGAGGCGCTCCAGGCGCACCCGTTGAGCGCCCGCGGCAAGGTGCTCAAGGTGCTCTACGTGACGCAGGCCGACGTGCGCCCGCCAACGTTCGTCTTCTTCGTGAACGATCCCTCGCTCGTCCACTTCTCGTACGTCCGCTACCTGGAAAACCAGCTCCGCAAAGCCTTCGGCTTCGAGGGCACCGGCCTCAAGCTCACCTTCCGCGGCCGTCAGGAGTAGGGCCGCGGCTCAGCCCAGCACCAGGAGCGCCAGGCCGCCGGCGATGAGCGCGGAGCCGACGAGGCGCGGGCGGCCATACGGCTCGTGCAGCACGTAGGCGCCGAGCAGCGCGGCGATGACGACGGACACCTCGCGCGCGGGCGAGACGTAGCTTACGGGGGCGAGCGTCAGCGCGGCCAGCACCAGCCCGTACGACAGCGGGCAGAGCAGGCCGACCGCGAGCACCGCCTGCCGCGAGCGCCGCCACTCGGCCGCGACCTTCGTGCCCGCCCCGGCGAGCAGCGGCAGGAGCGCGACGGTGATGCCACAGAACAGCAGGTAGCTGTACAGCGCGGGCTGGACGAGCGCCACGCCGCGCTTGTCGAGCGTGGAGTAGCCGGCGATGAAGAGGCCGGTCAAGAGCGCGTAGCGCGTGCCCGCCTGCCCGACCACCCCGGCGAGCGCGCGCACGCCCCGCCAGCTGAGCGCGGGGAGGTGCAGCGTCAGGAGCCCGACGACGACCAGCCCCACGCCGCCCGCGCCAAGCGGCGACAGCCGCTCGCCCAGGAACACGGCCGCGAGGACCGGCACGAGCAGGGGCGCCGTGCCGCGGGCAATCGGGTAGACGAGCGACAGGTCGCCGTGGCGATACGCTCGTGCCAGCCCCCAGTAGTAGGCGCCCTCGAGCAGCGAGCTAGCCGCGATGATCGCCCAGCCGCCGGGCGGCACCGGGTAGGCACGCAGCAACCAGAGCCCCAGCGGGCAGTAAACGACGGCGCTGACGAGCGCGCTGCACCAGAGAAAGGCGAGCTTGTCGCCGGCCTGCTTGGCGAGCAGGTTCCAACTCGCGTGGATGCACGCGGCGAGCAGCACGAGCGCGAGCGCCAGTCCCGACACGCCGCCCCCTCATCGCCGCGGCCGTCCAGCCTCTGACGACCGATCGCGCCGACCCGCGATTGCAACGCTTAGAGCGGTTGCCACGGCGCCTGAGCCATCCCGGCTGCCGGGCGGCAGGGGACGAGCCCCTGCCCTACGCTGCCGCTGCCGGGCAGCGGCTCAACGGCCGCGAAAACCGCTGTAGGGAGTCGCAGCCGCCCGGTGGGTTGGCCTAGACCTGACCGCGCTCGACGCGGCGCGCGTGGCCCATGAGGCGCGCAGCCACCTCGTCGAAGCGGCCCTGCTCGCCTAGCTCGGCCAGCTCCGCGAACTCCTGCGGCCACACGCCGAGGTCGTAGCCGTACCACGGCATCCGCGGCCGCAGCGCCGGCAGCCCTAGCTCCTCCCAGATCGCCTTCGCCCGCTCCATGTACGGCTGCTTCGGGAGCGAGACCGGTGTGTAGGGCCACTTGCGCGTGGCGTCGAGCAGCATCGCGGAGGCGCCTTGCGGCCCGCTGTTGCTCGTCGGGTAGTGCGCCGTGTAGGAGGTCTCCATGCTGTGGGGCATGGCCGACTGGTCGAGGATGGCGCTGCGCCCTTGCACCACCTTCAGATCACGGTGTGGCTGGAAGCGGAACGCCAGCGCCCAGTTCAGCGAGTCGGCGTCGTGCGGGTCGATGTCGTCGTCTACGGCAATGACGATCTTCGGCCAGTCTGGCGACTTGCTGAGACACGCGTAGAGCGCCTGCCACACCGTCGAATTGTGCGTGCGCACGCCCGCCACGTCCTGGAACTGCACGCCCATGATGCGCCACGAGCCGCCCATGTCGTGCTGGGCCACGGCCTTCACCTGCGGGATGCCGCAGTCCTTTCGCAGGAAGCTCAGCATCGTGCCCTCGACGCCCACGGCGCGCATGCAGCTCGACTCGCTCGGCGGCATCTGGCTGATGAAGTCGTGCCAGATCGGGTTGCGGCGGTGCGTGATGCACTTGACGTGGAAGGCGAACACGTCGGCGCCGACGATCATGTAGCCGGTGTGCTCGCCGCTCGGCGGATCGGGCTCGACCTGCGTCACGTCGATCTCGCCTTCGAGCACGATCTCGGCCGTCGCCGGCACCACCAGGTCGACCGTCTCGCAGCGCACGACCGGGATCGGCTCGCGCGCCAGCCCCCCGGCGAGCGCCAGCTCGCTCAGGCCGTAAGGCGCCTTCGCCGAGGCCGTCATGCCGATCACCGGCACGGCGCCCACGACCACGGCCGCCTGCAGCGGCTCGCCGCGGGCGCGGGCCTTCTGAACGTGCAGGCGCATCTGCGCGCCGTGCTGCAAGCGGCAGGTCGTGCGGGTTGGCGACATGGGCACGCCGTTGTAGATGCCGACGTTGATCGTGCCGGTGTCCGTCTCGACGTCGCGGGTGTGCCAGCACAGCGCCGTCATGCGCGGCAGCGCCTCCCAGCCGTTGGTCGACATCGGGATCGGGAAGGCGTTGAGCCCGCCGGAGCGCTCCAGATCCGCGCCCTTCAGGACCACTTCCTTGACCGGCCCCGCCTCGACCAGGCGCGGCTCGATGGGGTTGCGGTACGCCTCCTGCCAGCGGTCCCAGATCTCCTCGGGGCGGCACTGGAGCCCCATGGCGTAGACCGCGCGCGACGGCGCCAGCACCGCGGAGGCGACGCGCGCCTGGTAATGGCGCCCCGCGAGGTCGGTGAGGTTGTCGAACAGCCAGCCGGTGCGCTGCTCTTCGTCCAGGCCGCGGAACTGCCACTTCACCAGGGGGTGCAGCTCCGTGTCCTTGTTGATCTCACGGTGGATACAGCGCAGCTTGCCCGCGCTCTCCAGCGCATCCAGGTACTCCCGCAGGTCGGCGTAGTAACCCATCTTACCCCCAGTACTGAGTGCTGAGTACGGAGTACGGAGTCCCGGTGGGCCACTCAGTACCCAGTACTCAGCACTCAGTACTCGCTAACGGTCGCCGAGGATCTGGTTCGCGTAGTCCACGTAGCTCATGTCGACGAAGGGCGTGAGGTCGACGCGGTCCTTCATCACACCGTGGCGAATCCAGAAGTCCTGCTGCTTGTACATGTCGTCCACGTCGACGCGGCCGTTCGGGCGGATGTACGCGGCGCCCGACTGGGCGATGAGGTCGGCCGGGACGGTCGTCCACTTGCTGATCGCCTCGCGCATGCCCTCGTCGGCGCGACCGCTGTCCGCCGCCAGGTAGTCGCGCACCGAGCGCACGTAGGCCACCATGAAGGCGCGCGGCGCGGCGGGCTGGGCGACGAACTTCTCGGAGTACATGATCGTGCTGATCTGGTAGCCGGGCACCACGTCGCCGTCGTTCAGCCACTTGACGGCCACACCCATCTGCTCGGCCTGGGTCGGGAACGGCTCGGCAGCCGTCGCCACGTCGACCGCGCGATTCTGCAGCCCCACCATCGCGTCGGCCGAGGTCAGCCGCTGCACGTCCATGTCGTCCATCGTCATGTTGTTCTGGTCGAGCAGGTTGCGCATCATGTAGTCGATCGGGCTGCCCTCGGTCGCGAAGCTGACGCGGCGACCGCGCAGGTCCTGCGGGGAGCGGATCGCGCCCGAGTCCCACAGGTCCTTGCGCACGAGCGCGATGCTGGTGCCGTTGCCGGCGCGCGAGCTGCCGTTGTCGCTGACCACTTTCAGGCGCACGTCGCGGGCGAAGGCGTTGTAGAGCCCCGGCGAGGTGCCACCGCTACCGGCGTCCAGGTCGCCGTTCGCCAGCGGCGCGATCATCAGGGCGCCCGAGTTGAAGCGGACCATGTCCAGGTTGATGTTCATCTCTTCGAAATAGCCGCGCTCCAGGCCCACGAACACCGGGCCGCCGGAGAGCAGCGGCGTGTAGCCGAAATGCACGGTGGTGGGCGCGGGCAGCTTGGCGTCCGCGAGGGCGGGCGCCTGGGTGGATTGTGATGCCGCCGTCGCGCTGGCGGTGGGCGGGCTAGCCGGCGCGGCGCCCGATGCCGCGGGCTTGGCCGGCGCGCCGGGCGCCGCGCACGCCGCGACGAGCAGCAGGCCGAGCAGCCCGGGCACCAGCCGAATCAACACATCACGCGCACGCATCGCTACTCTCCTCTGTGGGGATCAGAGCGCATCATCGCTGGCCGGCCGCGCGGCACCCCCTCATCGGCGGGCCAGCGGCGGGCGCCTGTGCCGTGGTCGCTCTGCCTGAGATGCATCACGCTGATGGTAGAGCTCCGGTCGGCCACCACAGGCATCTTACGGGGCAGTCGCGGGCGCTGTAAAGCTCGCGGGGCGCCCGGCCGGTCCGCGCCCGCCGCTGGCGCGTGGACGGGGCACCGCGCTCGCGCGATCGGCTTCGTCCACGGGTGCGTGTGTTTATCCGAGGAACGGTCAAACGATGCTCCTTTACCGGATGGTTAACTGCTAGGCCGGGCGCGGGTTGGCGCGTGCTCCTCGGGCGCGGAAGGTCGCATCGTTTGCCCCGTACGATACTCCCTCGATGGCTCGCGGCGGGCCGGGCCGGCGGGGGGAGGCCCCGGGCCGGGCGCGGAGAGAGGCGTGTACGGGGAATGCCGGCGACCACGTCGCACCGGGAGGCAGGCGCTCTCCTGCGCGCCTCGCGGCCTCTCACTATAGAAGCTATCGGCGGGGGGCGGGCGTCCGGCTCAGCCAGCCGGGCCGCGAAACGAGCGCGAAAGGCGGGGGGCACTCTGGATTCCTCTCATATTGCTTCAGCTCGCCGGTGGAGGCGCCAGCGGGCCCAATAGCGTGGCCTCATCCTCAGGCGTCACGTTAAGCGGGCGAGTGCTGGACCCGTCGGGCAACGGCATTCCCAATCAGACCGTCGGCCTGGCCCCCGCCGGCAGCTCGGATTGGACGACGACCACTACCTCCAGCACCGGCGCTTATTCCTTCCAGGTGGCGCCCGGCAACTATTCCGTTCAGGTCAACGCTTATAACAACAGCCCGTCGATCAACGCCCCGCAGTCGTACTATATCGACCCTGACCCATCCTCCCCTTCTTCCCTGGCCCTCAGCCAAAACACGACGATGGACATCTCGCTGCCGGTCAAGCGAGTCAGCGTGCATGTCCAGGACTCTAATGGCAACCCGCAGTCCGGTGTAGTTCTGAGCGTGGGCGGCGTCTATAGCCCCAACTTGCCGATTGGTACACTCACTGGCTACGGCTATAGTGGGTACTCCAAAACCGCCACAGCTCCTTTGACCACCAACGCCGCCGGTGATGCCTCGCTCTGGCTCTTCCCTACGCCGGGCGCTCCCAACAACACTCCCTACGCCATCACCGCTACCCCGCCCGCCTGGAGCCCCTACGTGGCAGCCAGCATCACCAACGTGAGCGTCGTAGCCGACACAGCAGAAACGATCACGATTCCCTTCGTCCATGATCCACCAGTCACGGCCGCGAGCACGAGTCCCGCGCCTGATGCGCAGGGGCAATATTCGGGGCCAGTGACGGTCACGCTGTCCCGCAGCGTCTACAGCGGCTTTACGGCGAACACGTACTACAGGGTTGACCAGGGCTCTCAGCAAACATACTCTGCCCCGTTCACTGTGTCGGGGACCGGGACGCACTCCGTGCAGTACTGGTCCGTGGATAACGCGGGCGTGTACGAGACCGCGAAGCTGCAGGTCATTAACATCGTGGCACCGACCGGCACACCTACCTCGACGAGCACCGTGACAGCTACTCCCAGCAGCACCGCCAGTCCGTCTCCGAGCGCCACGAGCGCGGCGGCGGCCACCGCGACCGGGTCTCCCACGCGGACAAGAACGGCCGCCCCGACTACCTCTCCGACGCCGACATCCACCGTCGCGCCGGGCACGTGCGCGCCCCGGCCGAACGTGGGGGTAACCGTTGCGCCAGACGGCACCGGCCGCCTCCAGGTGACAATCACCGCCAACACGTCTGCCGGCACGCCTCAGAACGAGCTGTACTTGCTGCGGTTCGGCAGCCCCACCGGGGGTGTCATCGAGGTTCCGGGCAGCGAACCGAATGCGATTGGCGGGTTCACGCTCAATCTGCCGCCCGGAGCGCGGCAGACGAGCTTCTTCACTCGGCCGTCGGCGGCCGGGCAGTCAGCTACCGTGCCCCTGACTGTAGTGGACACTTGCGGCAGCTGGCCGACGTTTGTCGGCGCGGGGCCGAACGGCCTCCGCTAGCGCCGGCTTCCTCCGGTTGCAGTGCCGATAGGGTTGATCGTACTCGCCGTCATGTGCAGCGTGCGTTCAGGCTGAGTAGTCATACCGGATCCGGCCCGGTGGTTGGGGTACCGGGGCGCGCCCTCACCCCGGCCCTCTCCCAGGGGGAGAGGGGGAGGGACGGACCTCACCCCGGCCCTCTGGCAGGGGGAGAGAGTTTGGGAACTCCAGCGCCGGATTCGGTATCAGCCGCCGGCGGGGCTGCGGCCTCGACGGCCGCGGGCGGGCATGAAACCCGCCCCTACCAGGCGACGAGTGCTCAGCTAACCTGCACAAGCTGCTCCTAGCGGGCACGAAAGAGAGATCGGCAGTCGGGCAGCGCCGACAGCAAGTCGTAGATCGCTTAACGCTGCAAGGTCGAGTGCGCGAGGGGCTGGAGTCCGCTCATTCCGCCGACAGCAAGTCGCAGATCGCTTAACGCTGCAAGGCATCAGCCGCCTGCTTGCGCGCCATGAAGGCGGCGCGGGCCGGAGTGCTGGCGCGGGGCGGCCGGGGTTAGCGGCCGCAGCGCACGAACTGCAGCGGGTACTCTTGCAGGCGCTCGGCCCCGTTCGCCGTGACGCGCACCACGTCGCCCACCTGGAGGCCCATGCGCTCGTCCCGCGTGATGACGTTCGGCTGGATCACCCACAGGCTGTTCTCGGGGTAGCGGAAGTCGGCCGGCGGGTCCTCGACGCTGGTGCCGCGCGTGCGCATCACCGGCGGCAGGTAGCCGTTGCCGTAGCCGTGCACCAGGTCGTCGTAGATGGAGTAGCCGGCCTCCTCGATCAGGTCGCTCGCCGCCAGCACGTCGGCTGGCGAAGCGCCCGTCTTCAGCGCCTTCGCGACCGCGTAGAACGCCGCCTCGGCCACCTCGTAGAGGCGCTCGTACTCGGGCGTGGGCTCGGCGCCGATGGCGAAGGGCCGCAGGCACTGGCCCCCGTAGCCCCAGTAGCTCACGCTGATCTCGGTAATCAGCACGTCGCCTGGCCGGATCACGCGGTGCGACTGGTACTGCGCGGGCACGCAGACGTCGGGCGCGGCCATCGGCGTGGTGGACATGAAGTGGATGACGTTGCGGCCGCCGTGGGGCAGGTAGGCGCCCTGCACGATGGCGGCGAGGTCGAACTCGGTGATGCCGGGCCTGGCCTCGCGCTCCAGCGCCGCCATGGCGCGATCGCCGAGGGCGGCACCGCGCCGCGCCCACGCGATCTCCTCGTCGCTCTTCACCATGAACAGGTCGGTAAACACCTGGTTGAACGGGACGATGCGCGCGTCGGGCAGGAGCGCTTTCAGCCGCTCGTAGGAGAACCAGGGCAGCGGGCCGGCCAGGCCGATGCGACCCCGGTCGAGCCCCCGCCGCTTTAGCTCCTCCGCCATCGTGGTCGCGCCGTCCACGCCGCGCCAGGCGACATCGGGCACGATCGAGGCGCGGCGGGCGAGCGGCACGTGGTTGTAGTAGTGGACGCGCATGACCATCTCGCCCTCGCGCGGGAAGAGGAGCCAGGCCTCGGTGGTCACGGGCCAGTTCGTCAGGTACTGCACCTGGCTGCCGGCGCCGCCACTGCCATACGCGAGGACGACGCCGACGTCGGCCGCGTCCATGCGCTCTCGGAGCGCGCGGTGCCGGCGGGCGAACTCGGCGTCGGAGAAGCGCGGGTACTCGTGCTCGGTAGCCACCAGTCTATCCTCCAGTCGATCTCGCGCGGGGCCACGTGCTCAGGGCGCGAAGAAGCCGATGCTGCCGCCGGCCAGCTGCCGCAGCATCGGCGGCTCGGCGTCCGTCACCAGCCAGAGTCCGTTATGATCGGCCGAGTGGCCGTTATGGCGCGTGTCCTGGCTGGCGTGCGCGAACAGCAGCACCGGCTCCTCACGCGAGTAGAGCGCGACCGCCGGCGCGTACTGGTCGAAATGGCCGAGGAGCAGCGCCATCTCCTGCGTCGGCGCGAAGCGCGCCAGCGTTCGCGTCGCCCCATCCTCCAGGCCCAAGCGCTCCCAGGTCAGCATCTCGCCCGCCGGGTCCACGCCGACGCACAGCAGCGCATCGCCCGCCGGCGTCCAAAAGAACGCCAGCACTTGCCGCCGCAGCCGCCGCACGTTGCCGCGCGCGGTGTCCAACACGGTCAGTCCGTCGTACAGGCCCGCCTCGGTGCGCTCGGCCGCCAGCGCCAGGCGCCCGCCCCCGGGCGCCCAGACGAGCGCCGGCGTCTCGCCCACCCCGGCTAGCTCCGTGCTTTGTCCGGTCGCCACGTCGAGCAGCACCGCCGCGCGGCCACCGCCCGGGCCGGCGGCCGCGTAGGCGACGCGCGTGCCGCCCGGCTCCCAGGCCGGGGCGCGAAAGCCGAGCGGCCGCCGGCTGAGCGTCTCGCCGGCGTCGGCGCCCGCGCCCAGGCGCACCAGCACGACCCGCGCGTCTTCGCCGCGGCGATAATGGCCGCCGACGTGCGCCACCAGCGCCGACCCGTCGGGCGCCCAGGTCCAGTACAGCGGCGCGCCCGAAACGACGGTGGCGGGGGTGCCACCGTCCCGCTCGGCCACGAGGAGGTGCAGCGTATCTCGCTCCTGCACGAGCATGCCGAGCCGCCGCCCGCCCGGCGCCCAGTGGAGGAACACCGGTCCGCCATCGCGCGCCGTCCAGAGCCGCCGGGCGGCGCCGTCCGCGGCGGCCCGCAGCTCGACCGCCCCGCGCTCGTGGCCGCCGTCCCGCACGCGCCGCATGACGGCCAGCGTGTCGCCGTCCGCTGCCCACGTCAGCCAGGTGAACGCGCCCTCCGGCTCGTCCGGCGTCAAGCAGCGCGGCGCGGCCTCGACCGCGTCCAGCACGTAGAGCAGGTGGTCGTTGCCGACGAACGCGATGGGCTCCACGGCCCTCTCCGTGCGCGGCCCGGCGGCGACGCCGAGGCACTGCGGCGCTCGCCCCCGCCGGCATCTCGCCCGGACCTTAGCATACCGAGCGACCAGACGCGAACTGAGCCCCGGGAAGGAGCGGGGGGTAAGTTCTCGCGTTTAGAACGGCGGCGGCAGGGGGCCTAGCTCCTGCTCGCACCAGCGAGCGGCACGGAGCAGGGTCGCCTCCTGCCAGGGGGGCGCGACGAGCTGCAAGGCGAAGGGTAGCCGCTCCGCGCTCAGCCCGCTCGGCAGGCTCAACGCGGGCAGGCCGACGAGCGACCACAGCGCCTGGAACCGCGTGTCGCCCGTGGTGCTGGAGTCGGGCGCGACGTTCGACGCGGTCGGCATGACGAGGCAGTCGACGCCGGCGAACATGGCGAGGGCGCCGCGACGGAGGCGCCGCCGCCACTGCTGCGCGCGCACGAACGCGGCAGCCGGGATCAGCTGCCCGACCTCGACGTTGGCGCGCAGCTTGGGCGGATACTCCGCGGCGCGGCGGGCGTGCAGGTCGGCGTGCGCGGCCGCCGCCTCCGCCAGCATGATGACCTGGTGCGCCGCCAGCCACAGCTCGAACGGCTCGGGCAGCGGCACCTCGTGTACTTGTGCGCCCGCCCGCTCCAGTCGCGCCACGACGGCCGCCGTGTGGTCGCGCACTTCCGGCTCGGCCCGGTCGAGCACCTCGCGCACCAGCCCGAGGCGCGGGGGCGCTGGCGCGGCGACCGCGGCGGTGAACTCGCCGGCGGGCCGCTGGCCTGTCTGGGTGGTCGCATCCCGGTCGGCGAGCGCCTCCAGCAGCAGCGCGGCGTCCTCCACGCTGCGGGTGATCGGGCCGGGGTGGTCCAGCGACCAGGACAGCGGCACGATGCCCTGGCGGCTAACTCGGCCGTAGGTGGCCTTGAGACCCACGACGCCGCAATAGGCCGCTGGTCGGAGCACGGAGCCCGCGGTCTGGGTGCCCAGCGCGGCCGGCACCTGCCGCGCGGCCACGGCCGCCGCTGAGCCGCTGCTCGAGCCACCCGGCGTGCGCGTCGGGTCCCAGGGGTTGCGCGTCCGGGGCGGATCGTTCATGGCGAACGGCGTGCTGACGGTGTGGCCGAGCACGACGGCGCCTCGCCGCCGTAGCAGAGCCACGGCATAGGCGTCCCGCGTGGCGGTCGGGGGCGGGGCCACGTCCCAGCCGGCGGTCGTGGGGAGCGACGCCACGTTGTAGATCGCCTTCAGGCCCACGGGCACACCGTTGAGGAAGCGTCCCCGCCCGTCCGCCACCGCCGCGTCGCACTCCGCCGCCGCGGCCAGCGCGCGCTCGGCGTCCACGGCCGCCCAGGCCTGCACGCGCGGCTCGGTCGCCGCGATGCGCGCGAGCAGCGCCTGGACCAGCTCGACGGCCGACACCTCGTGGCGCTGGATTTTGGCGGCCGCCTCCGCCACGCCCAGCTCGTGCAACTCCGCCATCGTCGCCTCTCTTCTCACGGCCGCGCGCGACGCGACCCGGTGGGGGTCTTCCGTGCCCGCTCGCCGCAGGCGATGGTGAGGCAGGGTCTAGGCGGAGCCCTGGACGTAGTCTGGCTCCTCCGCCTCGACCTCGAACGGCCGGCGAGACAGCTCCCACAGCGCGCTCGCCAGGGCCTCCAGGGCTGGCCCGAGCGCGGGCAGCCGCTCGGCGCCCCAGGTCGCCTCCGCGTCGCGCCGCAAGGCGGCCAGCATCTGCGCCTCGCTCGCGGTCGGGTCTAGTCGCATCGTACCGCCTCCCGTCGCGGGTACGGCCGGGGACCACAGGGCCGGCCTACTGGCGGCCGGCCCCGTCACCCGGGACCGCCGATCACACGTGGTAAATGCTGGGCGGCATCATCTGGATCAGCCGCTTGTCGATACCGAACTCCAGCAGCGTGTTCTTGTCGCCGCTCAGGATCGCTTGCCGCTCCTGGTCCGTGAGGTCGAAGCGGGCCAAGGCCGTCTCCGGGTGCTCCCGCATCTCGGTGCGAAAGTCGCCGTCGCCGAGCGCGCGCATCAGCACTAGCTCCACGCCTCGCTTGGACATTCCTCGTCCCTCCCCGCGTAAGAGTTGCCGCCGGGGGACCCCGCTGGCGGCGCCGGCCGCGGTCCCACGGCTCGCGCCAGGAGCGCGGCCAGCGCGTCGGCGTCCACGGCGCCGTTCAATACCCAGTGTGGCTGCCGGATCGGCTCGAAGCGCGCCGCGAGCATCAGGTACACCGCCCAGTCGGCGTCCGACAGGTCGCCGGGCGCGCGGGCCGCCGCGCGGCGCGCCAGCCGGGCGCGGGCCGCCGCGGCCGAGATGGCGAGGCGCGCTACCAGGAGCCGGGCGCCGGACGCCGTCGCGATCTCCGCGAGCGCGCACCGCGACGCGGCTTGCAGGCTCGTGGCGTCGAACACGACGTGCTGGCCCGCCCGCAACAAGCTCGCCGCCTTGGCATGGGCCGCGGCGAACACCTGCTGGTGCTCCTCGGCGGTGTAGCGCGGCGCCGGCACGAGCGCCTTGCGGACCGCGTCGGACTGCACGACCACCGCAGGAAGCCGCGCCGCCAGCCGCGCCGCGAGCGTCGATTTGCCGCTCGCCGGCGGCCCGACTAGCGCGATCAAGACCGGGCGCATCGCGGCGCCCCTAGCCCGCGCTGCCGTTCGCGGGCGGCGGCTCGACGCACACGCGCACCTTGCTGATGCGGCGCCCCGCCGTCGAGAGGACGGAGACGGTGGCCTTGCCCACCCGCACCTCGTCGCCTTGGGCCGGCACCTTCCCCAGCCGGGCGTATACCAGCCCGCCCAGCGTGTCGTATTCCGCGTCGTCCAGGTCCAGCGGCAACGTCTGGTTGACGTCGTGGATGCTGACCCGCGCGTCGAACACCGCCTCGTGGTCGTTCACCGGCTCGATCCAGGTCTCCTCGGCGACGTCGTACTCGTCCCGGATCTCGCCGACGATCTCCTCCAGCAGGTCCTCGATGGTGATTAGCCCTGCCGTGCCGCCGTACTCGTCCACCACGATCGCCATATGGACCTTCATGTCTTGCATCTCGTGCAGCAGCTCGTCCACGCGCTTGGTCTCCGGCACGAAGTGCGCGGGGCGCACGAGCGGGCCGACGGGCGCGTCGAGCGGCGTGGTCAGCACCTGGTGCAGGAGGTCCTTGGCGTAGAGCAAGCCGACGATGTCGTCGATGCTCTCGCCGTAGACGGGTATCCGTGAGTGCCCCGAGTCGCGAATGCGCTGGAGCACGTCGCGCACCGACGTCTCCCGGTTCACGGCCACCATGTCGATACGCGGCACCATGACCTCGCGCACCGTGCGCTCGCCCAGCTCCACGATGCCGTGGATCATCTTCCGCTCGCCGGCTTCCAGCGCCTTGTTCTCTTCGACCACCTCGACCAGGCGCTGAAGCTCCCGCTCCTCCGCGTCGATGCCCGCCGGGCGGGTGCCCCACGGGCCGCCCGCGGCCAGCGCGACGAGCGGCCGGAACAGCAGCGCCAGCGCGCACACGAGTCCCGCGAGCCGCAAGCCCACATGTTCTGGGCGGGCCACGCCCGCCGCCCAGGCAGCTGCCTGGCTCAGCAAGAGCAATAAGACGACGGCCGCCACCAGCAGCGCCTCCGCGGGCACCGCCGCGCCGGGCGCCCGGGCGAGCACGAACGCCCAGATCACGACCGCCACGGCGAGCAGCGCGTCGGCGGCGGCCAGCGCCGCCGCGGTCTGCCCCGGGCGTTCGGTGAGCGGCAACAACTGCCGCGCGCCGCCGATGCCCGCCTCCGCCAGGTCGCGGACCCGCGCCCGGCTCGTGGCCATGAACGCCGCTAGGCTGGCCGCCGCCAGGGTGGCGGCGAACAGGCTAGCGGCGAGGCCCAGCGTCGAAAGCCATAAGGGTACGTCCACCGATAACCTCTAGCGGGCACTCGACCGCCTCGCTAATCAAACAGCCCACTGACCGACAGGTTCTCGTGAATACGGTAGATCGACTCGGCAAACAGCGGCGCCACGCTGAGGACGCGCAGGGGCAGCTCGGCGCTCTGCGGCGGCAGCGGCACCGAGTTGGTCACCACCCACTCCTCCACCGGCGCCGCGGCGAGCGCGGCCAGCGCGTCGAGGGCGAACACGCCATGCGTCGCGCAGGCGTAGACCGCCGTCGCGCCGCGCGCCCGCAACACCTGCGCGGCCTCGACCATCGTGCCGCCGGTCGAGATCATGTCGTCCAGCAGGATCGCCGTCCGGCCCCGCACGTCGCCCACCATCTCCACGATCTCGGTCTGGTCGGGGCGGGGCCGGTGCTTGGCGATGATCGCCAGGGGCAGCCCGAGGCGCTGGCGGAAGTCGTTCGCGCGCGCCACGCCGCCCACGTCGGGCGACACCACGACCGCATCCCCTAGCCCGAGCCCGCGGAAGTACTCGACCTGCAGCTTGACCGCGCGCAGGTGGTCCACGGGAATGTCGAAGAAGCCCTCGATAGCCGGCGCGTGCAGGTCCAGTGTCAGCACGCGATCGGCCCCGGCCGTCGTGATCACGTTCGCCAGGACGCGCGCGGAGATCGGCTCGCGTCCCGCGGTCTTGCGCTCCTGCCGCGCGTAGGCGTAGTAGGGCACGACCGCGGTGATCCGCCGCGCCGACGCCCGCTTCAGGGCGTCGAGCATCAGCAGCAGCTCCCAGATGTGGTGGTGGATGGGCGGGCAGAGCGACTGCACGACGAACACGTCCGAGCCGCGCACGTTGTCCTCGATGCGAATGCGCACCTCGCCGTTGCGGAACGTGGTCACCAGCGCGTGGCCAAGGTCCACGTGCAGGTGGCCCGCGATCTCCTGGGCCAGCGGCCGGTTGGAGCTACCGCTGAACAGCTTGAGCGCGCCGTCGCCCATCTACGTCTCCTCGCTATCGGTTGGCGGGGAGGCGGCCGGCGCGTCCGGACCCGGCGGCCGCGCGCGCAGCAGCTCCGGGGGCACGCCCAGCCCCAGGTCGGCCATCTCCTGCAGGATCATCTCGGGCGACTTCTCGGGGGCAGCCGGCGGCGCGGCGCTCGGGGGGCTGGGCACGGCCCAGTCCCGCTGCACGCGCGCGGGCACGCCCAGCACGAGCTTGCCCGGGGGCACCGAGCGCGTGACCACCGCGCCCGAGCCGGTCGCGCTGCCGTCGCCGATCGTCACGGGCGCCACCAGCAACGTGTCGCTGCCCAGGAACACCCGCTCGCCGACCCGCGTGGGGTGCTTGTTCACGCCGTCGAAATTGCAGGTGATCGTGCCCGCGCCGACGTTGGTCTCGCGGCCCACCTCGGCATCGCCCAGGTAGCTGAAATGGTGCTGCTGCACCTGCTCGTGCAGCACGCTGTTCTTCACCTCCGCGTAATTGCCGATCTGGACGCCGCGCGCCAGCCGCGCGCCCGGCCGCAGGTGCGCGAACGGCCCCACCTGGACCTCGTCCGCGAGCGTGGCCCCTTCGACGACCGACCACATGATGCGGCAGCGGTCGCCCACGTCACTGTCGTCGACCTGCGTGCTCGGCCCGATCGTGCAGCCCGCGCCGATCCGCGTGCGGCCGCGCAGGAACGTGTGCGGGTGGAGCACGGTGTCCGGCCCGACGGCCACCGTCGCGTCGACGTAGACCGTGGCGGGGTCGATGAGCGTCACGCCCTCGCGCATCAACCGCTGGCGCACGCGGTCGCGCAGGACCGCCTCAGCCCGCGCGAGCTGCGCCCGGTCGTTCACGCCCAGTCCCTCGACCGGGTCCGCCAGCCGCACGGCGGCGACGGCGCGCCCCTCGGCCGCCGCCAGGCCCACGAGGTCGGTCAGGTAGTACTCGCCGCTCGGCGAGCGCCGTAACGTCGGCAGCTTCGCTCGCAGCCAGGCGGCGTCGATCACGTACGCGCCGACGTTGACCTCCGCGATGGCCCGCTGAGCCGGCGTGGCGTCGCGCTCCTCGATGAGAGCGGCGACGCGCCCCGCGGCGTCGCGCTGCACGCGGCCGTAGCCGGTGGGGTCGGCGGCCGTCATGGTGAGCAGGGTGAGCGTGGGAGGCGACGACGACCCGGCGGCCCCGGCCCCGCGGCCCGAGCCGCCGGCGCTGGCGGCCACTGGCGGCTCGCCGCCGGCCGCGCCCGCGGCCTCCTCGGGCGTTTCAGAGCGCGCGCTGAGCAGGCGGCGGAGGGTCGCGGCGGTGATGAGGGGGGTGTCGCCGTACAGGATCAGCACACGCTCGGTCGCGGCGTCCAGCGCGGTCATCGCCTGCTGGACCGCGTGCCCCGTGCCTAGCTGCTCGGGCTGATCGGCAAAGCGCGCGCGCGCGCCGACGACCGCGCGCACCTGGTCGGCGCCGTGGCCCACCACGAGGATCGTCTCGGCGACCCCGACGGCGTCGAGCGCGTCCAGCACGTGGAGCGCCATCGGCTGGCCGGCCAGGGGATGCAGCACTTTCGGAAGCTGGGACCGCATGCGGGTGCCCTGCCCGGCGGCCAGGACGACAGCCCCAACGCGGGGACTAAGGGGGTCGGCAGCCTCGCTCATACCTTCCTGGGGGCACCATTCCGCAGCCAGGTTACGCCAGGGCGAATGCGCTGCCAGAAGTTGCGGTACCCGTTGCTAGAAAACATGTTACCACGCGGGCGCGGGTCAAAGGAATCCAGGCGCGCACGCCGCCGGCCGCCCCTGGCCCGCGACATGCTAGAGGGCAGTGGGAGGACACGATGGCCGAGATGATCGAGTGCCCCCACTGCGGCGTGGACACGGCCATGCAGCAGGCCCTCACAGCCACGGGCGCGGTGGGCTGGCGCTGTCCGGAGTGCGGCCACGTCTGGGTGCCGGGCACTGAGCCGAAAGACACCGACTTTCAACGCACGGCGCACCGGCCGGCCGGCGGCCGCAGCGAGGACGACTAGCCGAGCGGCTTGACGTACTATACAGCGGGAGAATCACGATGCCGCGCGTTCGCGAGCACGATAGGGAACCCGAGGAGGCGCCGGGTGGGCGCTGGCAGCGGCGTGCGGTCCGTCGCGCGGCCGAGCGGCGCCGCATCCCGAAGCACGGCAAGACCTACGTGACGCTCGTCGAGCAGATGCTCGCTCAGCGCGCGAAGGACGGCGCCCCGGGCGCTGCCACCCCCGCGCTCCACGCGCCGCGGCCGCGCCGGGCGCGGCCGTCCGCCGACTAACCTAGGGAGCGCCAGCCGACTCGGCGAGCACGCGCTCCACGACTTCGCGCACGGCGCCGAGGTCCATCTTCTTGTCGCGGAGCTGCGGCGCGAGCCGCCCCATGACCTTGCCGGTCTCGCGCGGCGAGGTCGCCCCCACCTCGGCAATCGCGTTGCGGACCAGCGCCTCCACCTCGACGGCCGAGAAGCGTTGCGGCTGGTACGCTAGCAGAACCTCTAGCTCCGCTTCTTCCTTCTCGTAGAGGTCCTGGCGTCCCGCCTTCTTGTAGATGGCGATCGAGTCGCGGCGCTGCTTGATTTGCTGCGCGAGCACGTCCTCGATCTCCTCGTCGGTGAGCGGGCCGGGGTCCACGGCCGAGCCTTCCACGACCTGGCCGTTTTCGTCGAGCGTGGGCACGCGGCGCGCGATCTCGGCGTTCTTCACCGCGTTCCGCAGCATCCGTATGGTGTTCAGGCGCAGAGTATGCCCGCTGCGCATGGCATCGCGCTGGTCGGCCTCCAGCCGCTCCCTGAGCCCCATCGCCTCACCCCCGCGTGTCGGGCCGCGCCCGCTCCCGCCGGCCCGCGTCGTGAGGATAATACCAACGGCGGGTTGCGGCCTGAAAGGCGCGCCGCGAGCGTCACGAGTGGCGGAGACCGCCCAGCGGCGCGTCGGGCCGGGCCTGGCGCCGCCGGGAGAGCCGCGAGCCGCCGGCCTGCCCCGCGCGGCCGGGGCTAGCGCGGCGAGCGCGGCGAGGGCGTCAGGGCGGCGCCGCCTCGCGCGAGGCGCCGAGCGAGCGGGGCTCCAAAGCGGCCGGCGTCCACCGCACCAGTCGGCTGCGCGCGACGGGGACCTGCGCGATGAGGAGCAGCACGGCGCACAGGCCGATCGCCAGCGGCGTGCCCCACACGCTGCCAACTACGCCGGCCGGGAACGCCCCGAGCCGCCAGGCCCCCCAGGTCGAGGCCATGAAATACCCCATCACCCGACCCCGCATGCGGTCCTCGACGACCTGGAGCAGGAGGCTGTTGGACAGCGAGGTAGCGGCCGCGCTGGTGCCGCCGACGAACACGAGCATGACCAGCGAGAGCCCATAGATCGGCGATGCGGCGAACGCGCCCAGCGCCAGCGCCGCCGCGATGGACGACCGCAAGAACCAGCGCGCGGTGTCCGTCGGCGCCACGACCCCGATCCCGATGACGGCGATGATGGCGCCGATCGACGGCATCGTGAGCATCACCCCCAGCCCCTCGGGACCGACGCGGAACACGTCGCGGGCGAACACGGGCAGGAGCTGCGTGTAGGGGCGGCCGAGCAGGCAGACGACGCCCGTGGCGAGGAGCAGGGTGCGCACGTCAGGCTGGTGGGCGCAGTACCGCGTGCCCTGCACGAGGCTGGCCCACGGCGAGTGCGCGCTCGCCCGGCGCGGCTCGCGGGGCAGCCGCATCAACAGCATGGCGCCGAGACACACCACGTCGCTCAGCACGTTGATGTAGAAGTTCCAAACGGTGCCGAAGGCGGCCAGGACCACGCCCGCCAACGTGGGCCCCACCACGGCGCCGCCCTGCCAGACGCTCGAGTTGAGCGCCACGGCCGAGACCAGCCCTTCGCGCGGCACGAGGCGCGGCACAAGCGCCTGCCGAGCCGGCGTCGTCAGGCCGTTGACGATCGCCTGGAGCAGCGAGTAGACGAAGACGTGCGGCACAGTGACGGCGCCGGTCGCCACGAGCACGGCGAGCCCCGTGTCGAGCGCGAGCTGCACGACCTGGGCGCCGACCATCAGGCGATAGCGATCGAAGCGGTCGGCGACCACGCCGCCCACCAGCGCGAAGACGACGATGGGCACACCCTGGAAGGCGGCGTTCAGGCCGAGGATCGCGGGAGAGTCGGTCAGCTCCAGCAGCAGCCAGCCGGTCGCCACGACGGCCATCCAGGTGCCGATGTTCGTGGCAAGCTGACCGAGCCAGTACCAGCGGTAGACCGGATAGCGGAAGGCGCCGAGCCGCGCGCTGGCGGACGGAGCGCCCGCCGGCTCGGCGGTCGGAGTGCGCGACGATGCGGGCGCCGGGCGGTCTGCCCCCGCGCGATCCATCGCCACCCCCTGCCGCGACTCGCCTCTCAGCGTAGCACTTGCGCCGCGCTCCCCGCCAGCGTAGCAGGCCCTATCACGCGGCAGGCTGGAGAGCGGCGCGGCCGCGAGGCGCTCGACGGACCTTCGCCACGAGACGATCGGGGCGCTCGGCGCGTGCGCGGCGCCGGGCATGGTGAGGGTTGGCACATGTATTGCGGACCACATGTTGTTGGCAGCGAACCAGACGATGCGCCCGGTAGGGTCCACCCCGCGGGCGGCCGCGGGAGCCCCGGCCGGGCGCAAGCGCGGCTTGGAGGTTACTATGTCGCGCGAGGCTTTGATGCAGGCAGTGGAGCGGGCGAGCACGGACGCGGCCTTCCGGTCACAGCTGCAGCGCGATCCCGACGCGGCGCTGGCGGGCTATGACCTGACGCCCGAGGAGCGGGCGGCGCTGCGCGCCGACGACTCCGAGCAGCTCGCGGCCCTCGGCGTGGACGCGCGCGTCACCAAGCAGTCTAGCCCGCCGCTCGACAATCCGCCCGGGCCAGGCGCCGCGTTCCCCACCGAGCCCTGGTACTAGCACGGCCCTGTCACGCGGCGCCCTCGTGAAGCGCGGGGGCGCCGCGCGGCAGAGCCTCCCGCGCGTTTCGTGCTCACACTATCCGTACACCGCTTCACGTCGGCGGCGGAGGACACATGGCCCAGGCGGGCGAGGCGGCGGCGGCTCCCGCGTCGGCGTCCGGGCGCAGCGTGTGGGCACAGCTTGCCGACCGCGTGAACCCCGCCTACGATCGCCCCCGGCTGCGCCCGGACGTCGTGGTACGCGGCTTCACCACCACGGATGGCGAAGCGTACTACATCGCCAAGAGCCCGAGCGCCGGCACCTACGTGCGCCTGGGCCCTGACGAGCAGTACCTGCTGGCGCTGATGGACGGCAGCCACCAGGTCGCCGACCTGATGGAGGCGTACGTGCAGCGCTACCAGCGCTTCGCCTTCGACCGCGTCGTCCACCTGGTGCACGAGCTGCGGCAGCAGCGCTTCCTCGTCGGCGAGCCGCGCGACGCCTGGGGCGGGCTGGCCGCGGCGCTCGCCCGCCACACCTGGACCTACCGGATCGACCAAGTCATCCAGAGCTATCGGTATCATGAGTTCCCCCTCACGGGACTCGACGGCCCCCTCACCGCGCTTTACCGTGCGGGCGGTTGGGCGGCGTTCACGCCGCCGGTGCTGCTGCTCGGCGCCGTCCTCGCGCTCGTGGGCGCGGGGCTGTTCGTGTGGGAGCTGCTCTTCGGCGACCGGGACATCCTGCGCTTTCGCGGCTCCTACACCCTGGGCTTACTCACGTTCCTGGCGCTCTGGACGGCGGTCATCTCGCTCCACGAGCTGGGTCACGCGCTGACGACCAAGCATTTTGGGTGCGAGGTCCGACGCGGCGGCGTCATGCTCTACTACGGGCTACCGGCGTTCTTCACCGACACGAGCGACATCTGGATGGCGCCGCGGCGCGCCCGCTTGCTCGTCTCAGTCGCGGGCATGGCCACGATCTGGGCCTTGGGCGGCCTCGCCATGCTGGTGGTCGTCTGGCAGCCCAGCTCGCTCCTCGCGCCGATCGCCTTCCAGCTGGCGCTGGTCGCTTACGTCAACAACACCCTGCAGCTCGTGCCGCTGCTCGAGCTAGACGGCTACTACTTGTTGATCGACTGGCTCGAGATGCCGCGCCTGCGCGCCCGCGCGCTGGCATTCATTCGCGCGGAGCTGTGGCGAAAGCTCAAGCGGCGCACCCCCTTCTCGCGCGAGGAGCGGATCTTCACCGTGTACGGGACGCTGGCGCTGCTGTACTCGGGCCTGGTCCTCGCAGCGGCGACCTACCTCTGGGCACGCCGGCTTCAGCGGCTCCTCGCGGACGCCTGGGTCCAGGAGGGGGTCGGGTGGCGCGTCCTGGTGATCGTCGTGGCGCTCGCGTTTGGTATTCCCCTGCTCTTCGGCACGGCGCTGAAGCTATGGCAGCTGGCGCGAGCCGTCGGACGCCTCCTGGCCCGGCTGCGGCCGCCGCACCCCGCCCGGCGTGGCGCTCCCGGTGCGCCCGACCACCGCCCCGCGCCGGCGCGCGCGTCTGGTCCGGCGATCGCGCGCCGGCGATGCGCCGGGCCGGGTTAGGCGCGAGGCGCTGCTGCCGAGCCTGGTGCTGCCGAGCCGCCGCCGCGACGGCCTATCCCAGAGGTGTTTAACGGTCCGCTCGGCTACGGGGCCTGTGCGCCCCGCATTCGGCCGTCGTCAGCGCCCAACTGGATCGTGATACCCCACGCCGGACGGATACCACGGCGCCGCGGGTTGGGCTGGAGAGTCGCGGAGCTAAGGGGAATCTAGGCCACGCCGGCACGGGTAAGGGACCAGGCGACGGCCCCGTGCCGGAAGGCTGGTGCTCGCGGGACTTTGCGCGCACTACGGCCGAGCCGCAGTACCCCGTCGGTCGGGCAGTGGCGCGGGCGACTCTCACGAGACGAGGGGACAGCGCCCTGTTGGCGCCGGTATGACACTTTGGAGCGGGGGACGGGATTCGAACCCGCGACAACCTGCTTGGAAGGCAGGGGCTCTGCCGGGCTGAGCTACCCCCGCGCGAGCGACGCCCGCTGCGACAGGCGCCCGCTACATTATGCGCCAGCCGCGCCGCACGGGTCAACGGACGACCCGGACCGAGCTGTCCCGTGGAGTCTCGCGAGCGGCCGGGGCGCGCGCTCGCGCGGCCTCGGCGGCGCTCCTCCCGCGCCCGCCCCGCGCCCCCAGGTAACAGCGGCGTCCACACGCTCCACGAGCCGCCATATGTGAGCGGCCGCACGGCCAGAGGCGTATAATGCGGATGCCACGGAGCCCCGCCGGTGGCGTCCGTTCGCCTATACTCTGCAATAGGCGGGCGCTGACGCCAGCCCTGGCGCTCCCCGGCGCCGTCGGTCCGCCGCACCCTGCGCGCGGGCAGCGCGACCCAGGCTCGGAGGACTATGCCCGGACCACGAGGGGCCAACCCCACCCCCGGCGGACCGTTCGTGCGCGAGAGCGCGGTCGAGCCCGCCCATGCCACGGGCAATGGCGCCCTGCCGGTCCGCGCTGCCGTACGCTTGTCGGCCCCGCCCATCGGGCGCCTCGCGCTCGGCTTTACCCTTCCCGACTCGCTGCGCTCGCTCCGCCACCGCAACTACCGCCTGCTGTTCATCGGCAACCTGGTGTCGAACACCGGCGACTGGATGGACCAGATCGCGTTCAACTGGCTCGTCTACCTGCTCACCGACTCGGCCATCTACCTGGGCCTGGTGAATCTCGCCCGCTGGCTGCCGATCCTCATCTTCACGCTCGTCGGCGGCGTGGTGGCCGACCGCTGGGAGCGGCGGCGGCTGATGTTCACCACGCAGGCCATCGCGATGGTCCTCGCGCTCACCCTGGCCGTGCTCGACGTCACGGGCCTGATCCAGATCTGGATGGTGCTCGCCATCGCGGCCGGCCGCGGCATCATGATGTCCTTCAACCAGCCGGCCAAGCAGGGCCTGGTGTCGGACCTCGTACCACCACAGGACCTGCGCAACGCGATCGGCTTGAACTCGACGCAGTTCAACCTGACCCGGATCATTGGCCCGGCTATCGGGGGCCTGCTGATCGCGACCGTCGGCATCGCCGGCGCGTTCTTCCTGAACGCGGTGAGCTTCATCGCGGTGCTGTGGAGCCTCGCGGCGATGGACATTCCGCCGCGCCGCGCGGTGGGCAATCGCAGCGTGCTCGACGACATCAAGGGGGGCGTGAACTACGTCCGCACGCAGCCGGTGCTCCAGGGGCTGCTCGTGCTGGCGCTGCTGCCCGTCGGGCTGGGGCTGCCGTACATGACGATGCTCACCGTGTTTGCCCGCGACGTGCTGCGGGTTGGCGGCAGCGGGCTGGGCCTGCTTACCGCCTGCTCCAGCCTGGGGGCGGTCGGCGGCGCACTCTACGTCGCGGCGGCGACGAACGTGCGCCGCGGCTGGCTGATGCTGGCCGCCATCGTCATGTTCGGCCTCGCCCTCTTCGGCTTCGCGCTGTCGTCGTGGGTCTGGTTCTCGGCGCTCATGCTGCTGATCGTGGGCATCAGCCAGCAGGTCTACATGACGACCAACAACACCGTCGTGCAAGAGATCGTGGACGAGGAGTACCGCGGGCGCGTGCTCAGCATCGTCTTCCTGAACCGCAGCATGATCCCGCTGGGGACGATGCTGGCCGGCTTCGGCACGGCGGCCTTCGGCGTTCAGCCGACGATGGCGGCCATGGCCGCCGCGCTCGTCCTCACCGGCCTCCTCGCCGCCCGTCTCTCCCCCGCCGCCCGCGAGGTCGACTAGCATCGCCGCCCGCCGAATATCATCGGGGGCGACGCGTGTGTGAAACCCAAATCCCGCCCCAGTCGTGTCTACGCTAGCGCATCCGGCTGGTGCCCCGGTGGGGCGCACGCCTCGCGGCCGCTCACACGTGGGGGCACGGGCGCGCCGGACGGGCAGGCGGCCGGGGACTGGGCCGCGCGCTGGAGTCGCCGCGGAGCAGCGGCCAGGCATGGCAGCAGGCAAGGAGGACCGCACATGGACCAAACACGGCGCGAGCTAGCGCACCTCTTGCGGCGGGCGGGGTTCGGCGCCACCCCCGCCGAGCTCGACGCCGCCGTGGGGCTCGGCTACGACGCCACCGTCGAGCGGCTGCTGCACCCCGAGCGCGTGCCCGACGACGTGGACGCGCAGATCGCCGCCCTCGACCTGGATCAGAGCAAGATCGAGGGCCTGCGGCTCGCCTGGCTCTACCGCATGCTCCTGACCGCGCGCCCGCTGCAGGAGAAGATGGTTCTCTTCTGGCACGGCCACCTCACCTCGGCCGTGTCGAAGGTCGGCGGGCCGCGCGCGCCCGCGCTGTTCCAGCGGCAGCTCGCCCTGTTTCGCGAGCAGGCGCTCGGCAACTGGCGCGACCTCTTGCGCGGCATCAGCCGTGATCCGGCCATGCTCGCCTACCTGGACAACCGTCTGAACCGGAAGGGCGCCCCGAACGAGAACTACGCCCGCGAGCTGATGGAGCTGTTCACGCTCGGCATCGGCAACTACAGCGAAGCCGACGTGAAGGAGGCGGCTCGCGCCTTCACCGGCTGGACCGTCAACCGCGACCTCACGTTCACGGTGACGCCCCGCCAGCACGACGACGACGTCAAGACCGTCCTCGGCCACACGGGCAATCTCGACGGCGATGGCGTGATCGACGCCATCCTCGACCAGCCGGCCGCGGCGTCCTACCTGGCCGGCAAGCTCTTCCGCTTCTTCGCCTACGACGATCCGGAGCCCCAGGTGATCGACCGCCTGGGCGGCGTCTTCCGCGACAGCGGCTACGACCTCCGCACGCTCGTCGGCGCCATCCTGCACGCCCCCGAGTTCCGCAGCGAGCGCGCCTACCACGCGCACATCAAGAGCCCTGTTGAATTCACCCTCGGCGTCGTGAAGGCGCTCGACGCGCAGGCGCTGCCGCGCGACCTCCCGGCAGTGCTGCGGCGCATGGGTCAAGACCTGCTGAACCCGCCGAGCGTCAAGGGGTGGGACGGCGGCCCCGCCTGGATCAACGCCATGACGGTGCTCGAGCGCGCCAACTTCGCCAACCGCCTGGCCACCGCGCGCGGCGACCAGAGCTACCTCGACGCCGCCGCGCTCGCGCAGACGTATCGGACGCCGGACGCCCTCGTCGACCACTTCGCCGAGCAGTTCCTGGACGGGGACTTGCCGGCCAGCAGCCGGGCTGCCCTGCTCGACTACGCCCACCAGGGGGGCGACCTGGCGGCCAACCCGAATGCCGCGGACCGGACGATCCGCGGCCTGGCCCACCTCGTGATGGCCGGCCCGCTGTATCAGCTGGGCTAGCGCCCCGTTGTTAGGTAAAGGAACAGAACATGCCGACGCGTCGTGAGTTCCTGAGCAAGGGCCTGATGCTCGTCACCATCGGCGTCGCCGCCCCCGCGTTCCTGGCCAAGACCGGCCGCGCCACGCCCGAGATGGGCGTCGCGCCGAGCGTCACCAGCCGCGGCGCCCTCGTGGTCGTCCAGCTCAGCGGCGGCAACGACGGCCTGAACACGGTGATCCCGTACCGCGACCCGCTCTACAGTCAGCTCCGGCCTCAGCTTGGCCTGCCTGAGAGCGAGGTCTTGCCGCTCGACGACACGCTGGCGCTCCACCCAGCGCTCGCGCCGCTCAAGGCCCGCTTCGACGCCGGCCAGCTGGCCGTCGTGCGCGGCGTCGGCTACCCCAATCCCGATCGCTCGCACTTCCGCTCGATGGACATCTGGCAGACCGCCGACCCGGTCGCTTACTCCCAGAGCGGCTGGCTCGGCCGCTACCTCGCGGGGTGCCAGTGCAGCGCGGGCAGCCAGGCGGGCGGCGTAGCCGTGGGCCAGGCGCTCCCCCGCGCCTTCTGGACCGAGAGCGTCTTCGTGCCCGCCCTCTCCAGCCTGGACGGTTACCGCTTCCAGACCGACCCGCGCTGGCCCGCCGACCGCGACGCCAAGATCCAGACGCTCCAGGAGCTGGACGCCCGCCACGAGGCCATCCGCCCCTACGCTGACTTCCTGGGCCAGCAGTCGCTGAACGCACTCGCCAGCACCGACGAGCTACAGCGCGTGGCCGGCGCCTGGCAGACGCCGATCAGCTATCCCGAGAACGGCTTCGCCCAGGGACTGAAGGCGGTGGCCCGCCTGATCGCCGGGGATCTCGGCGCGCGCGTCTACTACGTCCAGATTGGCGGCTTCGACACGCACGCGAACCAGAAGAACACCCAGCAGCGCCTGCTCGACCAGCTTGCCACCGGCCTCGATGCGTTCCAGAACGACCTGGAAGCGATGGGCAAGGCCGACCAGGTCCTGACCATGACCTTCTCGGAGTTCGGGCGCCGCGTACACGAGAACGGCAGTCAGGGCACGGACCACGGCACGGCCGAGCCGATGTTCCTGCTGGGAGCCGGGCTCAAGGGCGGCCTTTACGGCACTCAGCCGCCGCTCGACGACCTCGACAACGGCGACCTGCGCTACCAGGTCGACTTCCGCGCCGTCTACGCCACCGCGCTGGAGCGCTGGCTGGGCGCCAGCGCCGAGCCCGTTCTCGGCGCGTCGTACCCGCTGCTGGATTTCCTGAGCTAAGGGGGGTTCCGAGGACGGTGGGCGGTGTGGCCGCGCCGCACCGCCCACCGTCCTCAGTCAGACGCTGCTGTTCAGGCCGGCAGGCTTAGTCGCCCGAATTGTCCGCCGGCTGGTCGCTCGGCGCGGCCGGGGCCTCCTCGCTCGGCGCCGCGGGCGGCTCGCCGGGGAGCGGGACGAGCGGCTGGTCGTCGGGCGCCGGGGCGACCTCGGGCGCCTCGGGCGGCGCGGCCCCGGTGTCCTCGGGCGCCAGCGGCGGGGGCGCCACCTCGGTGCCGGTCGGCCCGAGCGGACCCAGCGTATCGGGCACCTTCGCGTCGGCGAACAAGAGGCTCGTGAAGTCGCGCGCCCAGCCCGTCGCCTTCTCGTCGCCGTCGTAGGCGATGCCGGTCACACGCACCTGCGTGGCGCCCTCGCCCCAGTCGCGGTTGTCGTCCGGCCAGAGATAGAAGCTGAAGTCGATCTGGCGCGGCCCGTCCGGGTCCACGCCGACGACCTCGCGCACCACGACGTCGGTCCCGGGCGCCGGCACCGTCGTGGTGCCCAGGTCCTCGGTCGCCCAGTGCGCCCACTCATAGCAAACGAGCGGGTGGTGGAAGCTCTGCCCTTTCGAGCCGCCGACCAGGCTGAAGATCACCATGCCCCCGTCAGCGTCGCGCCGGTAGCCGCGGTACACGATGTAGTCGGCGTCGAGGGTCGGGAACGTCTCCTCGTTCGTGATCGGCAGGTCCTGGCCCACCCAGTCGCCAAGCTGCAGCGGGAAGTCCAGCAGGTTGGGGCCGTCCTCCAAGTCGTAGGTTGTGCGGACCAGCCGGGTATCGGCGGTGCGCGAGTACGCTTCGCGGTCCATGACGTAATAGTTGTCGGTGGTCGGGAGCTGCGCGAGGGCCGTCCGCGGCAGGCCCAGCGCGCCCACCGCGAGCGCCATCAACAGCAACGCGCGTGAGATGATGTGTAAGCGTTTCATAGTACCCACAGCTTACAGTGTGTGGCGGTCCGACAACCGCCATTTCGCTTGCCCGCTTGGCCGTCGCGTCTGCACGACGCGTGCCATCGGCGTGGCTTGGGCTACTGGCTCGGCGGGATCGTCACCGTCACCGAGGTGGCGAGGTCCTGGTCGTTGAGGTTGCGCGCGTGCACCTGGAACGTGTAGCCGGCCGGATTGGTGAGCCCGGAGAGCGTGGTGTAGGGGCGGTCCGTGTTGTAGGCGAAGGCCAGCGGCGTTGAGCCCTGCGCCTGGAACACGGCATAGCTGACCGCGCCCGGTAGCACCGGCCACTCCAGGCGCACGCTGTCGGCGCCCGTGCGCGACAGGTTCAAGGGGAAGCCCACGCCCGCGCCCCCGGGCGTCCCCGCGGCGGCTGGCAGCACGCCCCCCGGTCCCGCGGCGGCGGGCGGCACGCCCCCCGGCCCGGCGGCGGGTGGCACAGCGAGCCCGGCGGGCGGCGCCATCCCGCCGGGCGGTGGCGGCAGGCCCATGCCCGGCCCGACCGCCGGCGGCCCGCCCATCCCTGGCCCGACCCCCGGCGGGACGCCCGGCAGCGGTGGCCCGGCCGACGCGCCCATGCCCGGCCCCGCGACGGTCGGCGCGCCCGCGTTTGCCGCGGAGAGCAGGGTCGACACGGCGCCGCCCGCGCCGTCGACCACGGCCTGCACGCGGTTCGACTGGGCGATGCGGCCGCCCGCGGCGTCGCGCGCGGCGATCTGGAACGTGTAGGTGCCCGGCGACAGGTGGTCGACGCTGACCGAGGTGCCCGTCAGGCTGGTGCGGTCGGGATCGGGCACCAGCGGCCCGTCCGCGGCGCTCGCCTGCACGGCGTAGCTCACCGCGTTCGGCACCGCCGCCCAGCTCAGCGCCACCGAGTCGTTCGTGACATTGGCGGTCAGCGTGGTGCTACCGCCCGGCGGCAGCGTTACCCGCGCCACGTCCGAGGCGCCGATCTCAGTGCCGCTCTCGCCCACCGCCCGGACGGTAAAGCGATAGGGGTCGCCGGAGTTGAGGTTGGCGAGCGTCGTCGAGGTGTCGGTAACGTCGCTCTGCACGCGGCGCAGCCCGCTCACCCCCAGGGTGCGCGTGGCGGCCGCGGGGCCCGGCGCCGCCTGATCTGCCGTCGCCTCGTCGGCCGCGTAGACGTTGTAGCGCACCGCGCCCGGCGCCGCGTCCCAGGAGAGCGTGACCGAGGTCGGCCCGGTGGCGTTAGCGTTCAGCGCGAAGTGGGGCCGGGTCAAGGCGAGGGGCACGGGCGGCGTGCGGTCGAGCGGCGACGTGCCAGCCGCAAGCCCGGAGGACGGCACCGTCGGCAACGGCAGCAGGTCGTCGGCCGGCAGCCGCACCGGCACTTCCTGGATCGTGTCGGCGCTCGGCGGCGTGGCACTGATCCGCACGTTGCGCGTCACGCTCGTCCAGCCGCAGGCGCTCTTCGCCTGCACGACGAGGCGGTGGCGCCCCGGCGGCGTGCCGACCGCGGCCCAGTCCTGCGCGAAGCCCGAGATGGCAAAGCGCGGATTGCCCAGCGTGTAGGCGACGTCGGCCCGCGGCACCCCGTACACCAGCGGCATGTACAGTTGGTCGTCGCCGCCGTCGGGCGCCGGATCGAGCGCCACGCGGACCGCCTCGATGCCCGTGCCGCTGGCAGCCGCCCGGTCCACGGCCCAGCCGGCGATCCGTTGGCGGGCGCTCACCTCGGCGCCCTCGGTCGGCTGGTCGACCGTTAGCTCCACCTGGCACGCTTGCGCCAGCGCCGCGCCGGCCGGCCGTGCCGCGGGCACGCCCCCGACCGCGCACGCCGCCGCCATCGCGAGCGCCGCCCGCTGCACTCCTCGCCGCATCCCCTCGCCCTCCCCGGGCCTCCTGCCGCGGTCGGCGGCCAGAAAACCCTTCTACAAGAGACTCGGGGCTATCGTAGGACGGCGCGCGGCGCGCTCGGCAGGGCGCGCCGGCTACGAAGCAGTCACAGGCGCGCTACGGCGGGGTCACACGGCCCCGAAGCACTCGGGCAGAGATAGTGGGCATGCAAACTACCCACCAACCGAGGCCGGCAGCCTAGCGGGCGCGGCGAGGAGACACAGGGCGGGCGAACGGCGCGCGGGAAGCGAGCGGCGCCCGCGCGAATGCTGCTATGATAGAGGCCCCGGCCGCCGGCACGGCCGGGGACCCCTCCCAGGAGGAGGCGAGGTAGGCGGAGCGCCTACCTCGCCTTCCCGCGCCCCCTCCATAATGTCAAACGTTGCCGGGCGCTCAACGTTACAGTCTTGCGCCTACGGAATCAAGTTACAGTTGTGTCCGGCGGACCAGGCGCGAGCGCCGGCGCGGTCAGCGGCTCCGATTGTGATCGACACGGAGCCGAAAGGAGCAGCCAGTGCGCGAACGGACGCTTGGGGATGGCGCGGCGCTACGGCTGCTCGAGGAGCGCGACGCGGCGCCGCTGTACGCGCTGATCGACGCCAATCGCGCCTACCTACGGCAGTGGCTCCCCTGGGTCGACAAGGAGCAGTCGCCGAACACCACCCGCGCCTTCTTGCGCGCGGCCCAGCAGCAGTTTGCCGACAAGCGTGGCGGGCAGTACGGCATCTGGCAGCACGGCCAGCTGGCGGGCGTGGTCGGCCAGCACCCGATCGACTGGGCCAACCGCGCGTGCGCCCTGGGCTACTGGCTGGGCGCCGCCTACCAGGGCCGCGGCCTCGTAACGCGCGCCTGCCGCGCGCTCGTCAGCCACGCCGTCCGCGACCTGGGCCTGCACCGCGTGGAGATTCGCGCCGCGACCGGCAACCACCGCAGCCGCGCCATCGCCGAGCGCCTCGGCTTCCGCCAGGAGGGCGTGCTCCGCGACGCCGAGTGGCTGTACGACCATTACGTCGATCTGGTGGTCTACGCGATGCTGGCTCCCGAGTGGCAGGCGTAGAGGAGGAAAAAAGAAAGGCCGTGCACCCGTTGTCGACTCGTTAGGCCTCACGGGCCCCTGGCTAGTTGGCTCCGGACCGGCGACCCTGCGGCACCCGAGCGGTCACCGCTTACCGTTGCTCCCTCTCGGGCCTAGCGGAGTTCACGGGCCGTCGCCGCGCAGGACCAGTCCATCAACACTACTTGACCAGAGGCTACCGGAAACACCGAGCCTCGAACGGGGATTCAACCCCGCATGCAGCGGATTTCGGGTACAGGGCACCGCCAGCTCCCCGTCTAGCACGACCTGGGAAATTGTACCCGCCGGCCGCGCGCGGCGGCAACCGGGCGGCGCGCGGTCCGCCCAACAGCGCTTTCCTGCCAGCCGGCCGCGTGCGACAATGGCTCGGTCGCGCCACACCGGCCCCATATCCCGCCTAGCGAGGAGTGGCACTATGCCAATCGACGAGACACTGGCCAGGCAAGTGCTGGCCTACATCGACCGCGACGAGCTTGCGCAGCTTGCCTGCGACATCGTCAGCATCCCCAGCCCCACGGGGCAAGAGAAGGGCGTCGCCGAGCACCTGCTGGCGTGGTCGCAAGCCCACGGGATGAAAGCCGTGCGCCAGGAGGTGGAGGTCGACCGCCCGAACGCCGTCGGCATCGTGAAGGGCCAGGGCAACGGCCTGAGCCTGATGTTCAACGGCCACATGGACACCAGCTTCACCGGCACCGACGAGGACCTGCGCATGGTCGCGCAGGTCGAGCCCGAGGCCGAGCTGCGCGGGTCGATTGCCGACGGCAAAGTGCGCGGCCTGGGCATCTCGAACATGAAGGGCGGCGTCGCCGCCTTCTTCATGGCCGGCAAGGCGCTCCGGGCCAGCGGTGTACCGCTCAAGGGCGACGTGATCTGCGCCGCGGTCGTCGGCGAGATCTCGCGCACGCCCATCGGCCCCTGGCAGACCAAGGAGTACCGCGGCGAGGGCGCCGGCACCCGCCACCTGCTCACCCACGGCATCCAGTCCGACTACGCCGTGGTGGCCGACGGCTCGGACATGAACCTCGTCTGGAGCCAGAACGGCGTCGTCGACTTCAAGATCACCACGTTCGGCCAGGCTGAGTCCGCCTGGGGCAGCAAGCGCACCACCCACCCGATGCTCAAGCTGAATGCCATCGTCAAGATGACGCGGCTGATCGAGGCCATCGAGCGGTGGGGCGACGAGTTCGAGGAGAAGTACGTCTTCGAGTCGCCGACCGGCCCGCTCTGGCCGAAGGTCAACGTGGGCGCCATCGAGGGCGGCGCGCCCTACCGGCCCAACTACTTCCCCGGCGTGTGCAGCGTCTACGTGGACGTGCGCATCCCGCCGCAGCTCCGCCCCGTCGCCGTGCAGCAAGAGCTGGATCGCGTGCTCGCGGCCACGGGCCTCGACTACGAGCTGGAGGCCTACAAGTCGCTGCTCGGCCATGTGGGCCAGGGCGTCGAGCCGCTGGTCGCCGCGGTCGAGGAAGCCTACCAATACCTCTTCCACGAGCCGGTCAAGCCCGAGCCGCCCGCGCGGGCGAGCATCTGGACCGACACGAACATCTACAACGAGATGGGGATCCCGGCCGTGAAGATCGGCCCGCGCGGCAAGCGGATCGGCCCGCGCGCCGAGGAGCTGGCGATCGACGAGATGGTGCGCGCCGCGCAGCTCTACGCGCTGGTCGCCCTCGACGTCTGCCGCCGCGAGCGAGCGTGACCTCCCCCCCCGCCCCCTCCCAATGTGGGAAGGGGGAGAGGGACGAGGCCCCACCTCCCGGCCTGTCTCTCGCAGCGAGCCGGGGGCGGAGGACGAGGCCAGGGTGGCTCCCCCCTTCCCTCTCAAGGAAGGGGGGCCGGGGGGTTAGGTCCGCCCCCCCGTCGCCGCCTGCCAAGAGCGCGTGTCGTAGAAGCGGGCGGCGGGGGGCGCGGGCAGGAGCCCTTGCCGCGCAGGTCGTCGACCGACTGGAGCTCCGGCCGCGCCATGACGATCCGCTCGGCCGCCCCTGCATCGCCCCTCCCACACCTCGCTGGTAGTTCGGCCGCGGCGCCCACGCCGACGGCAGCACGCCCAGGGTAGCGCCGCGACGCCTTCGGCGCCGCCCCGGGGCGCCACCAAGACCCGGCCCGCGCCCGCCCGGATGCTACTGGAGCTGCCGCCCCGCCTGCGGGCCTGCCGGCACCCGGCCCGCGCCCGCCCGGATGCTACACTTGACGTAGCCACGCGCTGGAGAGGCTCATGGCGATGCCGTCCGCCGTCCGCCCCCTTGGGACCGCGCTCGTCGTCCTCCTGGCGGCTGCCTGCACGAGCAGCGGCCAGCCCGCGCCCGCCACGCCGAGCGGCGGGGCCGCCACGCGCCCCGCCGCCACGGCAGCGCCCTCCCCCGCGGCCGCCGCCGCCTCCCCCGCCGCGCCGCCGCGCGTGGAAACCGTGAAGGTGGCCGAGACGGCGGCCATTGCCTACGCGCCCGTCTACGTCGCCGAGGCGCGCGGCTACTACCGCGAGCAGGCCATCGAGCTGGACTACCAGAACGTCGCCGGCGGCGCCGACGCCGTGCCACTGCTCGCGCGCGGCGACGTCGACCTGAACCTGGCGGCGATCAGCGCCGGCACCTTCAACGCCTTCGATCGCGGCCTGGACATCAAGATCGTCGCGCCGATGGGCATCCTGCCGCTGCACGATAGCTCCCTGCCGCTGCTCGCGCGCAAGGAGCTGATCGACAACGGCACGCTCCAGAGCGTCGCCGACCTGCGCGGCCGCAAGGTGGCCGTGAACACGAAGGGCGCCATCGTCGAGTACTTGCTGACGAAGGTGCTGGAGCAGAACGGGCTGGCGCTGCGCGACGTCGAGGAGACGCCGCTCGCCTTCCCCGACCACGCCAACGCCCTCGCCACCGGCGCCATCGACGCGTCGATCACCGCCGAGCCGTTCGCCACCCGCGCGATCGACCTCGGCTCGGCCACCAAGTGGGTCGCGGAGATCGCGCCGGGCAAGATGACGACCGTCGTGATGTACGGCGGCCAGTTCATTAGCCAGCAGCCGGACGTGGCGCGGCGCTGGATGCTCGCCACCATGCGCGGCACCCGCGACGTGCAGGGGCCGGAGCTGGGCGTGCTGTATCCCGACAAGTTCTACACGCCCGAGAACCTGGACGTGTTCGAGAAGAAGCTCGGAGTGAGCGCCCAGGTGATCCGCGACCAGGTGCCCTATACCTGGGACCCCGACCTCGTGGTCCAGACGGACTTCATCCTCGACCAGGAGCGCGTCCACATCCAGAACGGCGTGCTCCAGCTCGCCCAGCCGATCCCGGCCGAGCGGCTCGTCGACAGCAGCTTCGTCGACGCCGCACGCCAGCAGCTCGGCAAGGTGAGGCCGTAGGACCTACCCCCCCGGCCCCCCTCCCAATGTGGGAAGGGGGAGAGAGACGAGAAGGCGGCCGGGGAGGCTCCTCCCTTCCTTGGCAGGGAAGGGGGGCCGGGGGTTAGGTCGGTCCCTCCCGGTGCTAGACTGAGATGGCGTCCCAGCCCGCGCGTGGGAGGTGCCCGATGGCCACGACCGCGGTCCGACAGCCCCGCTGGATGCAGGCGCTGGGCATGGCCGCGCCGCCGCCCCCGCCGGCCGTCTGGGAGCGCCTGCCACCGCGCCCGCCGGGCCGGCCGATCGCCGGCAATACCCTGGACTATGTGCGCGACCCGATCGGCTTCGTCACCCGCTGCTACCAGACCTACGGCCACGCCTTCAGCCTGGCCTGGTTCGGCTACCCGCTCGTCTGGCTCATCGGCCCCGAGGGCAACCGGCTGATCCTGAGCGAGCAGCCGCAAAAGCTGCTCTGGCGCCCGGCGCTCGCCAGCCTCATCCCCCTGCTCGGCGAGGGCCTGCTCGTCACCGACGGCGCCCTGCACGACCGCCTGCGCCGCCTCGTGCTGCCGGTCTTCCAGCGCCAGCGCATGGAGGGCTACCTGCCGATCATGTGGGACCACGCCCAGCGCTACGCCGCCCGCTGGCGGCCCGGGCAGCTGATCGACGCGGACCTCGCCATGCGCCGCCTGACCCTCCAGATCGCCGGGCGGACGCTGTTCGGCGTCGAGCTTGGGGCCGAGCACGCCCAGCTCATCCGCGCCTTCCGCGACGCGCTAGTGTACAGCGACGTGCAGTGGCCGTTCAGCATGCTCCGCATCAACCTGCCGTTCACGGCCTGGGGGCGGTTCGTGCGCGCCCGCGCGCGCCTCGACCGCTTCGTCTACGACCTCATCCGCCAGCGCCAGGCCGATCCCGCGGCCGGCGCCCACGACGACGCGCTCTCCGCGCTCCTGGCCGCCCGCGACACCGACGGCAGCGGCCTCAGCCCCGTGCAGGTGCGCGACCAGGTCGTGCAGCTCCTCGCCGCCGGCCACGAGACGACGGCGCACGGCCTGGCCTGGACGCTCTACTTGCTCGCGCAGCACCCCGCCGTGCTGGAGCGCGTGCTGGCCGAGCAGGACGCCGTGCTCGGCGGTCGCCCGCCGACTTTCGACACCCTGCCGCGGCTCACCTACCTGGAGATGGTGACGAAGGAGGCGCTACGCCTGTACCCGCCCGCCTGGGCCGGCGGCCGCCTGACCGCCACGGAGATCGAGTGGCAGGGCTATCGCTTCCCGCCGGGCACGTTCGTCATGTACAGCCAGTGGCTCAGCCACCGCCTGCCGGAGGTCTTCCACGATCCGGAAGCCTTCCGCCCCGAGCGCTTCGACCCCGAGCATGGCGAGTCGCACCCGCCCTTCGCCTACGTGCCGTTCGGCGGCGGCGCCCGCCTCTGTTTGGGGATGACCTTCGCGCTGCAGGAGATGAAGGTGGTGCTGAGCGCGCTGCTCGGCCGCTGGCGCTTCGCGCTCGAGCCGGGCCAGCGCATCGTCCCCCGCCCGCTCGTCACCCTCTCCCCGCGCCACGGCGTCCGCATGCGCGTGCGCGCGGCATAGCCCGCGACGTTACGCTTTGGAGCGGACGAGGCCGAAACGGTCGCCGTACTTCTCGCCGTAGAGGATGGCGAGCTGCTTGAGGAAGGCGATCACTTCGCGGCTGGTGAACTTGCTGAAGCCATGCTTGCGATCAGTAAAGACGAACGGCACCTCGACGCAGCGCTGGTAGCGCGCCCGCGCGATGACCTCCAGTCCGATCTTGAAGCCGATCGGGTTCAGGCACACGCCCTCCAGCGCGCTGCGGCGCACGACGAAGAAGCCCGAGGTCGCGTCGTGGACGGGGGTGAGCCCCCAGGTGAGCTTGTTCGCGACCAGCGACACGAGCTGGCGGTGCCAGGGCCAGTCCTCCATGCCGCCGTTCGCCACGTAGCGGCTGCCGACGGCCAGGTCGGCCCCCTCCTCCTCGATGGCGCGCACCATCGGCAGCAGCGCCTCGGGCGGGTGGCTGAGATCGGCGTCCATCACGGCGATCAGCTCGCCCTGCGCCAGCTTCAGGCCGTCGAGCACCGCCGACGCCAGGCCCATCTTGCCCGGCCGGCGCAGCACGCGCACGGGGTAGCGGTCCGCCAGCGCCTCCGCTAGATCGGCCGTGCCGTCGGGCGAGCCGTCGTCCACGACGATGATCTCGGCCGTCAGCCCGCCGAGATCGAAGGTCGCGTTCAGCCGGTCGAGCAGCTCGGGCAGCGCCCCACGCTCGTCGTAGGTCGGCACAATGACGGAGAGCATGCATTACCAGCTTTCAGCCGTCAGCTAGCAGCCGTCAGCTAGCCGCGGGCCGTGCGCCGACCCGCCCGCGGCTGCGCAATATCATTCCCGGCGTGGCGAGCGCGGTCGGTCACCGCCACACGCTGATAGCTGACGGCTGTCGGCTGACCGCTACCGGTCGGCTTCGCCCTTGGCCCCCGCGGCCTGCTTGCTCTGCAGGGCCGCCTGCGCGGCCGCCAGCCGCGCCACGGGCACCCGGAACGGCGAGCAGCTCACGTAATTCAGCCCAGCCGCATGGCAGAAGGCGATCGAGGCTGGGTCGCCGCCGTGCTCGCCGCAGATACCGATCTCCAGGTCCGGCCGCGTCCGCCGCCCCCGCTCGACGGCGATGCAGATCAGCTCGCCCACGCCCGCGCGGTCCAGCGTCTCGAACGGGTTGACCGCCAGGATCTTCTCCTCGATGTACCTGCCCAGGAACTTGCCCTCGGCGTCGTCGCGCGAGAAGCCGAAAATCATCTGCGTCAGGTCGTTCGTGCCGAAGCTGAAGAACTCGGCCATCTCAGCGATCTGGTCCGCGATGAAGGCGGCGCGGGGAATCTCGATCATCGTCCCGAACTTGTAGTCGACCTGCGTCCCCGCCTCGCCCTGCACGGCCTGGGCGACCGCGCGCAGCACGGTCTCGACGCGACGCAGCTCTTCCGTGTTGCCGATCAGCGGGATCATGATCTCCGGGTGGGCATCCACCCCCTCGCGCTTCAGCTCGACTGCCGCCTCGAGGATGGCGCGCACCTGCATCTCGTTGATCTCGGGGTAGAGCAGCCCCAGGCGGACGCCGCGCAGCCCCAGCATCGGGTTCGCCTCGCGCAGCGCGTTCACCGCCGCCAGCATCTTCTCGGCCTCGGCCAGCCGCGCGGGATCGTTGCCGCGCACCCGCAGCTCGGTTACCTCGACCAGCAGGTCGTCGTACTTCGGCAGGAACTCGTGCAGCGGCGGGTCGAGCAGGCGGATGATGACCGGCCGCCCCGCCATCTCCTTGAGCAGCCCCTTGAAGTCGCCGCGCTGGATCGGCAAGAGCTGGTCCAGCGCGGCCTTGTACTGCTGCCAGGCCGAATCGGCCGCCAGCTTCGCCTCGAGATTGGCCAGCGCCGCCTCCTCCGCGGCCAGGTCAGCGGCCACCATGTCCGGCGGCGCGTGCTCCTCGGTCTGGCGCATGCGCCGCGCCTGCAGCTCCCGCCGGCGCTCGTCGATCCCCAGCGCGGCCTTGGCCCGCGCCGCCCCCGGCGCGGCGAGGATCATCTGCTGCACGAGCGGCAGCCGCTCCTCCTCCATGAACATGTGCTCGGTGCGACAGAGGCCGATGCCCTCGGCGCCGAACTCGCGCGCCCGCTCGGCGTCGCGCGGGTAGTCGGCGTTCGCCCAGATGCCCAGCCGCCGCACCTGGTCCGCCCAGCTCAGCAGCTCGGCCAGCTCGTGCTCCTCGGCCAGGTTCGGCTCGATGGTGGCGAGCTGGCCCGCGAACACCTCGCCGGTGGACCCGTCGAGCGACAGCCAATCGCCCTCGTTCACGGTGCGCCCGTTGACCGTGAAGCTGCGCCCGCGTAGGTCGATCCGCACGTCGTCGGCGCCCACCACCGCCGGCTTGCCCATGCCGCGCGCCACGACCGCGGCGTGGCTGGTCATGCCGCCGCGCGCCGTCAACACCCCCTGGGCGGCAATGAGGCCGTGTACGTCGTCCGGCGAGGTCTCGGGCCGAACGAGGATCACGCGCTCGCCGTTCTGGCCCATCGCCTGCGCTCGGTCCGCGTCGAACACAGCCTTGCCCACCGCAGCGCCCGGCGAGGCGTTCAGGCCCTTGGTGACGAACCCGTCGCGCTCCCGCGCCTGCCACACGGCCTGGGGCAGGAAGCGTGGCAAGAGCAGCTGCTGCACCTGGTCGGGCTCGACGCGCAGCAGCGCGTCCTCGCGCGTGATCAGGCCCTCGTGGACCATGTCCACCGCGATCTTCACCGCCGCCGGCGCCGAGCGCTTGCCGGCGCGCGTCTGCAGCATGTACAGCTTGCCGCGCTCGACGGTGAACTCCATGTCCTGCATGTCGTGGTAGGTGGCTTCCAGCCGCTCCGCGATCTGCTGGAACTCGCTGTACGCTTGCGGCAGCTCCTCAGCCATCTTGCTGATCGGCATCGGCGTGCGGATGCCGGCAACCACGTCCTCGCCCTGCGCGTTCACCAGAAACTCGCCGTATAGCTCGTTCTTGCCAGTGTTCGGGTCGCGCGTGAAGGCCACGCCCGTGCCCGAGTCGTCGCCCATGTTGCCAAACACCATCGTCTGCACGTTGACGGCCGTGCCCAGGTCGTGGGGGATCTTGTAGAAGTTGCGGTAGTCGACGGCGCGCTTGCCCATCCACGACTCGAAGACCGCGGCGATCGCCAGGCGCAGCTGCTCGATCGGGTCGGTGGGGAACGGCTTCCCCGTCTCCCGCTGCACCACGTCCTTGAAGGCGGCCACCACCTCGCGCAGCGCCGCCGCGTCGAGGTCCGTGTCCTGCTTCGCCCCGTGGCGGTGCTTCGCGTCCTCGAACACCTCGTCGAAGCGCTCCGCCGGGATGTCCTGCACGATGCGCCCGAACATCTGGATGAAGCGGCGATAGGCGTCGTAGGCGAAGCGCTCGTTGCCGGTGAGCGCGATGACGCCCTGCACCGTGTCGTGGTTCAGCCCCAGGTTGAGGACGGTGTCCATCATGCCGGGCATGGAGATGCGCGCGCCCGAGCGCACGGAGACGAGGAGCGGGTTGTTGCGGTCGCCGAAGCCCTTGCCGGTCTTCCGCTCCAGGTCGCGCAAGGCTTCGAGCGTCTGATCCCACATGCCGGGCGGGAACTGCTTGCCCGCCTCGTAGTACGCGTTACAGGCCTCGGTGGTGATGGTGAACCCGGGCGGGACCGGCAGGCCGGCGCGGGTCATCTGCGCGCAGCCCGCCCCTTTGCCGCCGAGGAGGTCGCGCATGTCGGCGAGCCCCTCCTCGAAGCGGTATACCCACTTCTTGGCCGTTGCCTGCCCGGCCGTCGCGGCCTCCGCCTGCGCCATCTCGCTGCCTCCCGCCATAATGCTCCGAGCGAATGTAGTCTACCACGCAAGGCGGCCCGTCGCGCCGATTCGGGGACCTGGGGCGGCCGTCCGCCGCGCCGTCGCGCGGCCGGGCCTGGTCGAGGGCGCGGCCGAAGGTGCCGCAAGTTCCGTACCATTCTCGCGTGGCTCCCCTCGCCGCTGCGCCCACCGGTGCCGGGCTGGATAGTCGGCCACCCTCGTTGCCATGCTAGCGTATGCATTCGTATAGTGCCGTATAGCGCAGAATGGAGATCAAGGGCGGGAGGCAGGGCGCATGCGCATCGACGTAGACGAGTACCTGACCGTCGCGAAGGCCGCGGCGCTCCTCAGGGTCCACCAATCTACCATTCGCCGCTGGATCGACCAGGGCAGCCTGCCCGCCTACCGCGTGGGCCAACGCCGTCTCGCGCTCAAGCGCGCCGACGTCGACCGGCTTGTGCGCCCGGTGGCCGCGGCGGGCGTTGCGCCGGATAGCGCGATAGGGCCTGTGGCCGACAACGATCTCAGCACGCTGACGCCGCGGGAGCGGGCCGCTGTGATCGCGGCGCGCCGAGCAGAGATTCCGCCGCTCACCGCGGAACAGCGTGAACGGGGCTTGCGCGCGATGGCGGAGGCGAGAGCAATCCGCGACAGGATGCTTCGCGAGCGCGGTGGGGTGCCCTTCTCAGAATCCTGGGAGATCCTGAACCAGCTGCGCGATGAGCGCAGTCAGCAGCTATCGTGATCGTCGTCGACGCGTCGGTAGCCGCCAAATGGATCCTGGTCGAGGCGAACTCGGATAAAGCTGATGCGCTCTATGCCGACTGTGTAGCTCGCAACGAGCCCATCATCGCGCCGCGCTTGCTTCCCTTCGAGATCGCCAACATTCTGCGCCAGCGTATGAGGCGCACGGGCATGCTGCTCGCCGAGGCGCAGCAGCTCATGGACCAGTTCCAGCGGTTCACCATTACGCTGGTCGAGCCGCCGGACCTGTACGACCGGGCGCTCAGCCTGGCCAACGCCCACGCGCTGCCGGCAGCCTACGATGCCCACTATCTGGTCTTGGCAGAGCATTATGGGTGCGCGCTCTGGACGGCCGACCAGCGGCTCCTGGGGCTGGTAGGCGGCACGCTCTCCTACGTCAGTCCGATCTCCGGTTATTAGACTCCGAACGGGCTCATCGGCGGCAGGCCGCGGCTGCAATCTCGCGGGGTCAGGCGGCCCGGTCTGGTATGATTTAGCGGCGCCCTCCCACATGATTGCTTTCCCCGTCGTGGCGCGCGCTGCCACGCTGGGCTGGGGCCGGGTGCGCCCGCGCGGAGCAGGACGACGTCTTGATTGACCAGGCTCACATTCGTAACTTCTGTATCATCGCCCACATCGACCACGGCAAGTCGACGCTCGCCGACCGCCTGCTGGAGATGACCGGCACGCTCACCGAGCGCCAGATGGCCGAGCAGGTGCTCGACCAGATGGACCTGGAGCGCGAGAAGGGCATCACCATCAAGGCGAAGGCCGTCCGTATGCGCTACGCGTACGATGGCGAGGAGTATCAGCTCAACCTGATCGACACGCCGGGCCACGTCGACTTCGCCTACGAGGTCTCCCGCAGCCTGGCCGCCTGCGAGGGCGCCATCCTGGTCGTGGACGCGGCGCAGGGCGTCGAGGCGCAGACGCTGGCGAACGTCTACCTGGCGATCGAGCACGACCTGGCGATCATCCCCGTCATCAACAAAATCGACCTGCCGAGCGCCGACCCGCCGCGCGTGACCGAGGAGATCGAGCGCGTGGTCGGCCTGCCGGCCGAGGACGTGCTGCTCGCCTCGGCGAAGGATGGCACCGGCGTCGAGGCGATCCTGCAAGCTGTCGTCACGCGCGTGCCGCCGCCGCGCGGCGAGCGGAACGCGCCCCTGCGGGCGCTGGTCTTCGACTCCCACTACGACTCGTACAAGGGCGTGATCGCGTACGTGCGCGTGGTGGATGGCGCCGTCGGGCCGACGCAGCGCATCCGCCTGATGGCCACCGAGACCACCGCCGAAGTGCTGGAGGTCGGCGTCTTCCGGCCGACGATGGGACCGGTCGAGGGCCTGGCCGCCGGCGAGGTAGGATACATCGCGACGGGCCTCAAGGACGTGCGCGACGTGCGCGTGGGCGACACGATCACGCTCGCCGCCGCGCCGGCCGCCGAGCCGCTCGCGGGCTATCGCCCCGCCAAGCCGATGGTGTTCGCCGGACTGTACCCGACCGCCAGCGACGACTACCACCTCTTGCGCGACGCGCTCGACAAGCTGCGCCTGAACGACGCCTCGCTGGTGTATGAGCCCGAAAGCTCGGTGGCCCTCGGCTTCGGCTTCCGCTGCGGCTTCCTCGGCATGTTGCACATGGAGATCATCCGCGAGCGGCTGGAGCGCGAGTACAACCTGGAGCTGCTCATCACGGCGCCGAGCGTCGAGTACCACGTCTATACGACCGACGGGCGCGAGCTATTGGTCGACAACCCGGCCGCGCTGCCGCCGCCGAACCACGTGGAGCGCATCGAGGAGCCGTGGGTCTCCTTGGATATCATCGTGCCGTCGCGTTACATTGGCGCCGTGATGGAGCTGGTGCAGGACCGCCGCGGCGTGTTCAAGAAGATGGACTACATCGACGAGCAGCGTGTCCTCATCGTGGACGAGATGCCGCTCGCCGAGCTGATCGTCGACTTCTACGACCAGCTCAAGTCGCGCACCCAGGGCTACGCCTCGCTCGACTATAGCTTCGCCGAGTACCGGCCCGCGAAGCTGCAGAAGCTCGACATCCTGGTGAACGGCCAGCCGGTCGATGCCCTCTCCGCCATCGTTCACGCCGACAAGGCGCAGAGCCAGGGCCGCGCGCTGGTCGAGCGGCTGCGTGAGCTGATCCCCCGCCAGCTGTTCGACGTGCCGCTCCAGGCCGCCGTCGGCCAGAAGGTCATCGCCCGCGAGACGATCCGCGCCATGCGCAAGAACGTGCTCGCCAAGTGCTACGGTGGCGACGTGACCCGCAAGCGCAAGCTGCTGGAGAAGCAGGCCGAGGGCAAGAAGCGCATGAAGCGTCTAGGCAGCGTCGAGATCCCCCAGGAAGCCTTCACCGCCGTCCTCAGCCTCCGCGACTGACACTCGTGATACGATGCCCGCCCGCGGCTCTTTTCGTAGGGGCGGGTCTCGTGCCCGCCCGCGGCCCGCAGGCCGCAGCACCGGCGTCCACGCGGCGCCCGTGCCTCATCGGCTAGCTGCCGTCGCGCCCAGCCGTGGGAACAGGCGCAGCGCGTTGTCACGCTCGATCGCGGCGCGCGTCGCCGCGTCGAAGCCGGTGTACGCCTCCCAGCCCGCAATCTCCTCCCGCAGCCGCTCGCCGTGGACGAACGGCAGGTCCGAGCCCCACACGATGTGCGTCGGGTCGGCCAATTGCTGCAGCGACGGCAGCGAGAAGCGCGACATCGAGCTGGCGATGTCGTAGTACAGCGAGCGCAGCGTGCCGATCACGTCGGGCACGCCGGCGTTGTGCTCCAGGTTGGCGATGCGGTGGGCCAGGTACGGCACCGTGCTGCCGCCGTGGCAGAAGATGATGCGCATGTCGGGGTTCCGCCGGAAGGTCTGGTGGTACAGCATGTTCAGGATGGCGCGCGTGCTGTCGAAGATGTACTCGATGATGCCCGCCGGCGCGCCCAGGTTGTACTCGGGCGGCGCGGCACAGTGCGACGGATGGACGAACACGACGGCCTTGCGGCGGTTCAGCTCCGCGAACAGCGGGTCGTACAGCGGGTCGCCCAGGAAGCGCCCCTCCATGCTGGAGAACAGCCCCACGCCGTCCAGGCGCAGCGTGTCGAGCGCGTAGGCCACCTCCTCCAGCGCGCCGTCCACGTCGGGCAGCGGCAGCACGGCGAACGAGCCGAACCGCGTCGGATGGTCGCGCACCAGGCCCGCCATGAACTCGTTGCAGGCGCGGGCCACCGCGCGCCGCTCGTGGCGGTGCTCCTCGAACACGCGGGGCGTCAGCGACGTAATCGCCGCCTCGATGCCGAACTCGGCCATCGTGCGCAGCTGCGTGTCGGTGTCTGGCACCCGGAAGGGCATCGGCGTGCTGTCCACGTACTGCGGCGGCAGGACGTGGTGGTGTACGTCGATCCGGCGCTCCGCCGTGGAGCCGCCCGTTGCGTCTGCCATCGTCGCGCTCCTCGTCTCATCCAGTCTCGCTGCTCGGTGAGGGCCCATCGGCCATTCTAGCGCGCCCGGCCCTCGACGCAAGGCGTGTGACCATGTCCGCCGCCAAGTACCATACCGGTGAGACGCGTTGGACCCCCTCGGTGGGTACTGCCAGGAGGCGCCATGACCGCACCCCAGCGCTCAGCACTCAGCAGTCAGCAGTCAGCACTCAAGGTGGGCGTGCAGCTCCACCCCCAGCACTGCACCTACCAGCAGTTCCGCGACGCCGCCTGCCGCATGGAGGCCAGCGGCGTCGACTCGATCTGGAACTGGGACCACTTCTACCCGCTCTACGGCGACCCGGACGGCCCCGCGCTCGAGGGCTACACGGTGCTGGCCGCGCTGGCCGAGGCGACCTCGCGCGCCACCATCGGCTGCATGGTCACCTGCAACAGCTACCGCAACCCGGCCCTGCTCTCGAAGATGGCGACGACGATCGACCACATCAGCGACGGCCGCTTCATCCTGGGTATCGGCGCCGGCTGGTTCGAGCGCGAGTACGACGACTTCGGCTACGAGTTCGGCACGGCGACCACCCGCCTGCACGACCTGGCGGCGGCGCTCCCGATCATCAAGGAGCATTGGGCAAAGGACAACCCGCCGCCGGTGCGCGGCACGATCCCGATCCTCATCGGCGGCGAGGGCGAGAAGATCACCCTGCGCATCACCGCCCAGTACGCCGACGCCTGGAACGGCTTCGGCGGCGTCGACAACTGGAAGCGCAAGAACCGCGTGCTCGACGACTGGTGCCAGAAGCTCGGCCGCGACCCGCGGGCGATCGAGCGCACCGCCAGCATCGGCACCGAGGACCTCGCCCACCTCGACGCGCTCGCCGACGCCGGCTGCACGCACGTCATTCTGGGCTTCGGCCCGCCGTTCGACGCCAAGCCCGTCGAGCGCCTCGTCGCCTGGCGCGATCAGCGCCAGCGGGCCGGCGCGCGTGCCTGAGCGGCCTGGCCCCCGCCCTCGCCGCGCCGCCCGCGCGGGGAGCGACCGCCGGGCGGCGCAAGCGCCGCGCCAGCCGCCCGAGAGCGCCCCAACGCCCGATCCAGCACCGGGCGGGCCGGCCGCGCCCGACCGCGCCGCGCTCGCTCTGGCTGTCAAGGCCCACGCCCGCGCCCTCGGGTTCGACCTCGCCGGCATCGCCGACGCCGCGCCGTTCGCCGATGCCGAGGCGCGCACGCTGGCCTGGCTGGGGCGCGGCGGCGCGGCCGGCATGGCCTGGCTCACCGCCGAGCGCGTGCGCCGCGCCTGCCGCCCCGCCGAGCTGTTGCCCGGCGCGCGGTCCTTCATCGCCGTCGGCATCGGCTACCGGCCCGCGGCGGAGGGGCGAGGGGAGGAGGGGTTAGGTCACATTGCCCGCTACGCTCAGGGCCGCGACTACCACGACGTGCTGAAGCCGCGCCTATGGGCGCTGGTGCGGTTCCTGGAGGAGCGCCTGGGGCGGCCGGTGGCGGCGCGCGTCTTCGTGGACGACGGCCCGTGCCCCGACCGCGCCGTGGCCCAGCGGGCGGGCCTCGGCTTCTTCGGCAAGAACACGAACCTGCTCACCCGCACCCACGGCTCGTACGTGCTGCTCGGCGCCGCGCTCACCGACGTGCCGCTGCCGCCCGACCCGCCCGCCATCGCCGACTGCGGCGCCTGCACGCTCTGCCTCGACGCCTGCCCGACGGGCGCCCTGCCGGCGCCCTACGTCGTGGACAGCGCGCGCTGCATCAGCTACCTGACTATCGAGCACCGCGGGCCGCTGCCCGAGGCGCTGCGCCCGCTCGTCGGCGACCACCTCTTCGGCTGCGACGTGTGCCAGGAGGTGTGCCCCTGGAACCGGCTGGCGGCTCCCACCCGCGAGCCCGCGTTCGCGCCCGAGGCCGGCGCCGGAGCGGCGCTCGATCCCGTCGCCACCCTGACGATGGACGAGGCCGCCTACCGCGAGCGGCTGCGCGGGAGCCCCCTCAAGCGCGCCAAGCGCCAGGGCCTGCGACGCAACGCCGCGCTCGTACTCGGCGGCCGCGACGACCCAGCGGCTATGGCAGCCCTCGCCCTCGCCCGCGACGACCCCGACCCCGTGGTCGCCGAGCAAGCCGCCTGGTCGCTCGCCCAGCTGACCGCGCCCGAGGCGCAGCCGCCGGCATAGGGCGTGGTGGCACCCCGGGCCGAGCCAGCAAGCGGTTTGGCGGACCCCTTGGAGCCGCGCCGTTCCTGGAATGCCTGCGCCAGCCGCCCCGCCCGACGTGGCCCGATTCACTCTCTATCTGTGACACAGGTCGCTGTGGCTACGTCGCTCGGCGCGTAATCTACATTCGACACCGATCTCGCCACCGTCCAGGCAACTCAATAGCGCAAGGGAGGGATAACGGCATGCAGGCAACGGGCCTCAAGCGGCTGACCTTGATGGGACTAACGGTACTCGGCATGGCGACCAGCGCCAGCCTGGCAGCGCCCCCGGCGGCAGTACACGCGGGAGATCTCGAGCTAGTGCGACGCTCCGCCGCAACCCAGGTCGCGGACCTCGATCTCGCGGGCCAGTCCCGCGGCGGCTCGGGGCAGGCCCTCGACCCGGCGAGCGTGCGCCGGATCAGCGCCTCGGTACAGGCGGCCGTGCAGCGTGGTAGCTCACAGCCGCCGCTGGTGGACGCCTATCCGGGCGGCTCGGCGGCCGGCACGGGCCAGGGCGCCGGCAGCGTCCGGCCGGCGGTGGGCGATCCGCTGGGCACGCGGGCCGAGATCGTCGAAGAGGTGCTCTGGTATCGCAGCAACTTCCTGGGGTTCGGCGATCAGGGGAAGCTCGGCGAGCTGGGCTGCTCCCTGTCGACGGCGCAGCGGAAGCGGGAGCTGAATGCTCTCGCCGCGCGCTACGAGTACACCAACCAGGTGGGCCTTACCGAGGTCGAGATCTGCACGGGCTTGTTCACGGTCCGCCGGTAGGGCCGCCGGTTACACGGGGGCCTGGTGCCCCACGGCGCGCGCGGCACAAGGCCGCTGTCCCCACGGGGGCGCGCCTCGTGCGGCCATCGCCGCCCGCTATACTGGGTTGACCCGCCTGGCTTTCCCAGTGGCTCACCGCCAGGATCAGCGCTGGCGGCGCGCACCCTCGGTCTCTTCGAGCGCACACCAAGCGACAGCGCAACGCCGGGCTGACGTGCAGCTTCGGCAGGAGGAGTAGGATGACCCGACCGATCCGATGGGCGAGAACGACCGGCCGACTCGTGGTGGGAGGAGCGCTGAGCGCAATGCTCTTGACCACGGCCGTGCGTGCGTTCGCCGCACCCGACACGCAGCAAACGCAGACGGTCAGCCTCACGCCGACGCGAGTGGGAACCGCCGGCCAGAGCCGCTGTGGCGCCACCCTGTCCGCCCCGACCGCGAGCTGCCAGGGCTTCGACGGGCGGGACGTGCGCAGTCTCTCCGACCTGTGGGTCGTCGGCTACGAGAACAACCAGGACCGGGGCCAGAAGCACGTGCTGCAGGCGGTGGCCGTCTTCGGCCTCGCCCCGCTGCGCGGCCTCGCCGCGCAGGGCACGCTGACCAGGGCCACGCTCAGCTACGCCGAGGCCAGCACCGTGCGCCGCTCCCCGACCGGCGACTCGCAGTACGGGATCCTCCCTACCTGCAACACGGGCCTGGGCGTGCCCACCGACGGCTGGGACACGAGCTTTGACCGGGTGGTGCCGACGCGCCCCGCGATGATTGCCGGCGTGCAGGGGGCGACCACGGGCGATTACGGGGCCTGGGACGTGACGCCCCAGGTGCAGCAATGGCTGGCCGCGGGCGGCGACGAGCGCACGTTCGTGCTGCGCGGCGACGACGAGTCGCTCGACGTCCGCGGCCAGGGCATGTGCCTGTCCTACGTCTTCGACCTGCAGCTGACCGCCGAGTTCACCACTGAGCAGTAACCCCCGGGGGCGGGTCGCCGGCCGCGCGGCCGGCGACCCGCCCGGGCCCCATGTCGCGGGAACGCGGCGACCCACTGCACATGGCGCGAAATGCCCGACGCCCGCGATGGCCTGGCGTGCTATGATCACAGCAAGCGAGCGAGACGACGTGCAAAAAGACGATTCCCTGGCCGATCTCTTGCACGCGCGCGGGAGCCGCGTGACGCCGCAGCGCCAGCTCGTCATCGAGCAGGTGCTAGCCACCCGCGGCCACATCGTCCCCGAGGCGATCTACCTCGAAGTCTCGCGCCGCTTCCCCTCGATCAACCGCTCCACGGTGTACCGCACGCTGCAGCTGCTGGAGCAGATGGGCCTCATCAGCCACGCGCACGTCGAGGAGGGCAGCACCCGCTACCACCGCGCCGAGGAGCCGGCGCACATGCACCTGGTCTGCCATAGCTGCGGCGCCATCCAGGAGATCGAGGACCTGTCCGTGGGCGAGCCGCTGCGCCAGTCCCTCCACGAGCGCTACGGCTTCGAGAGCGACCTGACCCACCTCGCGATCGCCGGCCGCTGCCGCGCCTGCGCGGCCAGCCCGGCCCCCGCCACGACGACCCACCACCACTCGGCTCCCGCCGAAACCCGCTAGCCTATTCGGCCGGCGATCAGCCGCTGCCTCGCGGCCGTATTGCATCCCGCCGCAATTGCACGCCGTCTTTGCTGTAACGTTTTGCAACATGCCCCGTTTATCAGTCGGGGGCGGTTGCGTCTGCGGTCCGTCCCCGCCAGATCGAAGCGAAGTCATGCCCCGCGACTTCAAGGAGGCGACATGCGACGGCTACTCGCTGCGCTGCTGCTAGCCGGCAGCGCGCTGCTCACCGGGCCGCGGCCGGCGGCCCATGCGGGAGACATCGGCGACCACCCCGAGTGCCAGCGACAGTTCCGCGACCTGGCCGAGCCGTACTTCCGCCAGATGCTCTGGTACGCCAACGCCGCCAGCCTGTATCCGGTCGGCCCGGACGGCCGCCCCCCGCTCTACAGCTGGCCGGCCAGCGCCTACGGCCCCCTCAACGGCTACGGCCCCGGCAGCCCCTACGGCCCGGCCTTCGGCGCCTGGGGGCTCGGCTCCTTCGGCCCCGGCTTCGGCGGGCCAGGCGGCTTTGGCATCACCCCCCTGGCCGCCGCCGGCTGGCAGTTCGCCGGGACGCAGGCGCTGGGCAGCCTCGCCGCGCTCAACAATGGGCCGGCCGGCCTGAGCTTCGCGGCGGTCGCCGCCGGCCTCAACGCCCAGTCACCCGGGCTCGCGCCGGGCGGCGGGCTGGGCGGCCCGGGCACCGCCGACCTGATCGCGCTCGCGGCGCTGCAGCAGGGCGAGGTGGGCAACGTGTTCGCGGGCCTGGGCTTCCAGCAGACGCTACAAGCGAATCGCATCGCCGACGCCAGCCTGCGGCAGGCGGTGGTCGCCAACCGCCTGGCGGCGGCCGGCTTGAACGCCGATCGCACGGCCTACCCGCTCTCGCGCGCCAACGATCTCTACCAGGTGATCGCCGGCATCCAAGCCTGGGTCAGCAGCACCTGCCCCGCCGCCCCCGACACCGGCGTGTAGCGCCAGTCTGGTCCGGCCGCGAAGCCCCGGGGCGGCAACGCCCCGGGGCTTCGCGCTGCTTCCGGGTCAGGAGGGCCGCCCGCTGAGGGGCGATCCGTCTCAGGTATCGCCTACGACGCCACGTTGGAGGGGTCGATGCCGTCGAAGGCCGCATCGCTGCCGCCGAGCGCGGTCATGATCGTCCGCATGTCGTCGAGCATCATGCCGATGTAGCTGTGCTCGGGGCTGCCGGGCGCGCCGGGCAGCTCGTCGTCGCGCAGGCTGTCCACGAAGCGGGCGCCCGTCTCGCGGCCGATCACCTCCAGCACCGGGCTGGGAAACACCTCGGAGCCGAAGATCGCCGGGAGCTGCTCCCGGCGAATCTGGTCAACGATGGCGGCCACGTCGCGCGGACGGGGCTCCGAGAAGTCGGACGGCTGGATCGCGCCGATGACCTCGAAGCCGTAGCGCGGCGCCCAGTAGGCCCACGAGTCGTGGTAGGTGAGCAGGCGCCGGTTCTGGGGCGGCACGGTCTGCACGGCGGTCATGATCGCCTGGTCGAGCTGGTCGAGGCGCGCGATGAGCTGCGCGGCGTTCGCCTGGTAGTAGTCGGCGTTCGTCGGGTCCATCTCCACCAGCTTGTCCCGGATCAGCTCGGCGTAGTGGCGCGCGTAGGCCACGTTCAGCCAGAGGTGGGGGTTTGGGTGGCCGCGGCTCTCGGGGAAGCTGAAGTCGAAGATCCACTGGTCGCGCGTGATCGTGTTGTCCGCGAGGAGGAGGATCTGCGAGCCAGGCTTCTGATTGGCGTTGATCATGCGCAGCGTCGGCGCCTCGAGGTCCAGGCCGTTCAGGACGAACAGGTCGGCCTCGGAGATGGCGCGCGCGTCGGAGGGACGCGGCTCGAAGGTGTGCGAGTCGACGCCGTCGGGGATGAGCTGCAGCAGGTCGATGCGCGAGCCGCCGACGTTCTGGATCAGATTCGCGATCGGCGCCACCGAGCTGACGACTTTCAGGTGTCCTTGCCCGACGCCCGCCGACGGCAACACCGTCAGCGCCAGCGCCAGAGCGCAGCAAGCCGCAACCGTGAGGACGAGCGCGCGCGGTAGCCGCATCACCGTACTCCTCCGCCGACAGCCAGAGCCCGGCTCGCGCGCTCCGCTTGTCGCAATGGCATGCAATAGCCGATTTTAGCAGTTACCCTACTGATGGACAAACTAATGCTGCTCTAACGGTTGAGCTGCCATATCCATCGTGGCTGGTAGGCATCTTGGCAGATGGGCTAGAATGCGGTGCCGAGCGTTTGTTGGAGGCTCCCTTGCCCCCCCTGCTGGAATTCCGCAACGTCGCTTGTGCGTACGGCGCGGAGCGCGTGCTGTCCGGCGTGACGGTAACGGTCGAGCCGGGGCAGTTCGTCGGGCTCGTCGGGCCGAGCGGCTCCGGCAAGACGACGCTGCTCAAGGCCGCGCTGGGCCTCGTGCGGCCCGTCGCCGGCGAGGTGCTCTACGACGGCCGGCCCCTGCGCGGCGCACCGCCGAGCATCGGCTACGTGCCTCAGCTCGAGACGGTCGACTGGACCTTTCCCGTAACCGTGGAAGAGGTCGTCTTGATGGGCCGCACGATGGAGCTGGGCCCTTGGCCCTGGGCCGGCCGCCGCGCGCGGGCCGAGGTGCGGACGTTGCTGGAGCGGCTGGGGCTCGGCAACCTGGCCGAGCGTCACATCCGCAACCTCTCGGGCGGCCAGCAGCAGCGCGTGTTCCTGGCGCGGGCGCTGCTCCGCCAGCCGCGGCTGCTCGTGCTCGACGAGCCCACCAGCGGCGTGGACATCCGCACCCGTCACGACGTGCTGCACCTGCTGGCCGAGCTGCAGCGCGCGGGGACGGCGATCCTGCTCTCGACGCACGAGCTGAACGCGGTAGCCACCCACCTGCCTTACGTCGTGGCGCTGAATCGTTCGATCATCGCCCAGGGCCGGCCCGAGGCCGTGTTCACCGACGAGATCCTGTCGCGGCTCTACGGCGCGCCCATGCGCGTAGTGCGCGAGGGCGACGTCACCGTCGTCGTCGATCACCCCGACCTGGTGATCGGCGCGGGCCACCGGGCGGGCAATGGCGTTGCTTGAGCCGTTCCACTACGCGTTCTTCGCGCGCGGCCTGCTCGCCGCCACCCTCGCCGGCGCGCTGTGCGGCCTGGTCGGCGTCTACGTCGTGCTGCGGCACATGAGCTACATCGGCCACGGGCTGTCGCACGCCATCTTCGGCGGCGCGGTCTTCGGCTACGTCTTGCAGCTGAACTTCTACGTCGCCGCGGGCATCTGGGGCTTCCTGTCGGCGCTCGCGATCAACGAGACGGCGCGGCGGCGCCGCATCGGCGCGGACGCCGCGATCGGCATCGTCACCACCGCCAGCTTTGCGCTCGGCGTGGCGATCATCAGCCGGGCGCGGCAGTTCACGAAGAACTTCGAGGCGGCCCTGTTCGGCAACGTGCTCGGCGTGTCCGACCAGGACGTGCTGGTGATCGCGGCAGCCACGCTGGCCTGCGCGCTGGTGCTCTTTTTGGCCTACAAGCAGCTCCTGTTCACCACCTTCGATCCCGAGGTCGCTCGCGTGTACGGCGTGCCGGCCGGCTGGATGGACACGCTGCTGGCGCTCGTCCTGGCGACCACCATCGTGGTGTCGATGCAGGTGCTGGGCGTCACGCTGATCGCGGCCGCCCTCATCATCCCAGCGGTGGTCGCGCGCCAGCTCACCGATAGCTTTGGGCGCATGACGGTGCTATCCACGCTGATTGGGGCGAGCTGCGGGGCCGCCGGCCTGTATCTCAGCTACTATCTGGACGCCGCGTCCGGCGCCACGGTCGTGCTCGTCGCCTCGGGGCTCTTCCTGCTCAGCTGGGTATACGCCGACGTGCGCCAGCGCCGCGCGTTCGGCGCATCGCGCCTGGCGCCCGCTCCCCGCGAAGTGCGCATCCTCGAATGAGCGACCACCTGCCCCGCGGGCGCCCGGGGCCTGCCAGGATGAGCGCTAACGACGAAGCGAAGGCCGAGGTGGGGGGGCTCTGCACCCTCCCCCGCTAGAGCGGGCTGGGATGAGGACCCGCCCCGGCAGGTGAACCGCCAGGCCGAATCGGGCGTGAAGCGATGGCGGGGGGCGCTACTGGATGATCTGGTCGGCCTGCAGCAACACGCGCTGTGGCACGGTCCGATTCAAGGCCTGGGCCGTGCGCAGGTTGATCACCAGTTCAAACTTCATCGGCTGCTCTACGGGAATGTCCTCTGGCCTGGTGCCCTTCAGAATCTTGTCCACGTACCGAGCGCCGTCGCGGCCTTCATTAGCATAGCCCGGTCCATAAGCCATCAAGCAACCGTTCTGCGAATAGTCCTCGCGCGCGCATATGGATGGCAAGTGGTTCTGGATGGCCAGATCCGCGATCAGTTGTTGGTTCGAATTGGCCAACGGATTCAGCGTCACCCAAACGGCGTCATTGTGCGCCTCCACGGCCTCTCTGAATGCCGCCTCGTATCGATCGACACTACTTACTTCCATCGAATACAGTTCAATGCCCAGCTCGCGTGCAGGCAGCTGGCTTTCTTGCCATTGTGGCGTAGATCCTGGAGCCTGGGGGTCCCACAGGACGGCGAGGCGCGAAACCTCGGGAATGGTGTTCTTCAGAAACTCCATTCGCTTGCCCGTCAGAATCGCGGCCATGTTGGTAACGCCCGTAGAGTTGCCGCCGGGATGCGGCAGACTCTCGACCAGTCCAGCCGCAACGGGATCGGTGACACCCATAAAGACGACCGGTATCGTCGTGGTGGCTTGCTTCGCGGCCTGGGCAGCGTTGGTGGTGACTCCGACAAGCACGTCGGGCTCAAGACCGACAAGTTCCGCCGCGAGCCCAGGAAGCGGCTCAAATCCTCCGGCCTCGTGGCGATAGTCGATGATAATGTTCTGCCCCTCGATATAGCCCAGATCCCGTAGTCCCTGGCGAAACGCCTCCAGACGCGGCGCGTCGGCAGACGCGGATACGGCAGCCAGATACCCTATGCGGGGGATCTTCTTGGGGGGCTGTGCGCAGGCGGACGCGGCAAGTACGAGGAGGCCGATGCTAACGGCAACCCACAGGCTCCACCGCAGCATGGTGTGGTTTCGCTTCATTACGGCCCCCTCGCCTCCAGGTAAGCGTTCGCTTACCGATCAGAAGACGCAGCGGCGGGTGCAGCGCGATCTTCTCCACGAAGAGGGGTATACGGCGTTGCCGGCCGTATTGCAACCCCCTGTCTCACGGCAGGACCGAACGCTTACGAGGAGCGATGGGCCGCAGGCGCGGATGCGTCGCGCCCCTCACGGGGTGGTGGGCGCGGACACGCCGACCGTGGGGAGGCCGGGCGGTACGGGCGTGGCGGCCGCGGCGGGCTCGGCGGTACTGGTCGGGCCAGGCGTCGGCGTGGCCGCGGCGGTGGGCTCGGGCGACGGCGCGGGCGTGGGCTCGAAGGCCGGCTCCTTCACGAAGCGCTGCACGTCCTCGACGTTGAACGACCCGATCAGCCACAGCGTGTTGTCGTCCGGCTGGCGCGCGTAGTAGCCGTCCTCGGTCGGGCTCTTGCCGCCGATCAGCAGGGTGTGGTCCACGCCCGCGCCGTCGCGCAGCGTCAGCGCCGTCTGTGGGTCGTCCAGGCCGTAGGGCGCCCAGTCCGTGTTGTTGTCGTTCAGGCGCCGGCTGCCGCGCATGTTGGACAGGCGGACGAGCGTGCCAGTGATGCGCCAGTAGTCGGCCCGCACGTCCTGCGGCAGGAGGTACCATAGCCCGTCGGACCGCTTCTCCATCGTCTCCTCGCCCTCCGGCGAGCGGGCGACGACCCGCTGGACGGTATCCTTGTCCAGGTTCCAGATCTGCAGCTTCGGGTCGAGCCCGGAGGGGTTGGGGTTGGGCCGGTAGTCTAGAAAGTAGACCCCGGCCCCCAACACGGCGAGGATGGCGATCAGGATCGCGGTGCCCCGGAAGCTCATCAGCGCCGCCCCCACCAGACCAGGCCGCCAGCCACGAGGATCAACAGCGGCAGCAGGATCATCGTGCCGAAAATGATCGTGTTGCGCTGGGCCGTGCCCAGGAACAGCGGGCGCTGCTCGGGCGGCTTCGGCCGGATGGCCGCGAGCGCATCCGAGCCGCCCAGCCAGCCGACCGAGTTCATGAAGAAGTCGCGGTTGTTGCCGCCGAAGGCGCTGACCAGCGCCTCGATGCCGTTGCTCGGGTAGTCCGAGTCGCCGACGATCACGGCGCGCATCTTCGGCTTGTCCGCGGCCGTGGGGGTGGCCGGGGTGGCGCCCGCCTGGTCGCCGCTCGCCTGGTCGCCACTGGCCGCGGGCGCGTTCGGCGCGTCGGCCTCGACCGCTACCGCGAGCGTTACGGGGCCTTTCGTGTCCTCGCCCTCGACGTAGTCGGTGCCCTGCGCGTCGAGCGGCTTCACGTAGCTGCGGTCGCCGCTCGTCTCGGCCAGCTTCGTGATGGTGACGCCCTGCTGCTGGCTATCCGGCACGTTGATGCTCGTGGCCTCGACGAGCACGATCGGCAGGTTGTCCCGCGCCAGCGACTCGGTCACCTTGTGCAGGCCGTACTTCACGACCACCGGCGCTCGCGGGTCGCGCTGGAAGGCGCTGGCCGGATCGAAGACCAGCCCGTTGCTGAAGGTGATGCCCCAGCGCTGCACGATGTCCGCGACGTTGCTGGCCGTGCGCGGATCGACCATCAAGAACACGTGGCCGGCGCGGTCCAGGTAATCGTTGATCGCCTTCGTCTCCTCGGGGAGCAAGGGGTTCCGCGGGCTGGCGATGACCAGCACCGCCGCGTCGTCCGGCACGCTGCCCTGGGTGGCCAGGTTCAGCGTGTCCACCTGGTAGTTCTCGCTCGTGAGATTGCGCTTCATCTCGCTGTAGCCGTCTTGCGTCTGCGCGTCGGGGCTGTGCTCGCCGTGGCCCGTCAGGAAATAGACCTTCGGCTGCACGGCGGCCGTCAGCTTGATGAGCGCGCTCGTGAAGTCGCTCTCGGTGAGGCCGGTGCTGTCCTGGCGCTTGTCGCCCATCTGGAAAACGATCGTGTTGTAGGTCCGGATGCCGAACTGCTGCGCCATCCCGAGGTTCGTGACGGGGTCCACGGACTCCCAGGTCAGCTTGCCGTTGGAACTGGCCTCGTAATTGCGCAGCAGGGTCTCCACGGCGGGCGCGCCGCGATCGTCCGGGTTGATGAACGCCGTGACGTGGACCGGCTGGGGCAGGCCGTCCAGGACCTTCTGCGTCTGGTCGGAGAGCGTGTTCACGCCGCTCGCCGTCACGTCCCAGCGCTGCGAGTGGCGAATGCTGACGAAGTTCAGCAGCCCCAGGATGCCGAGGAAGACCACGATCACCAGCAGCGTGTTGCCGCCGTAGCGCGCGCCGCGGCTGCCGATCGCCCCGACCACCTCGCCGGGCTCGATCGCCACGTAGATCCCGACGAGCAGCACGCCCACGATGAGCAGCAGCCGCTGCGGCGTGTCGAAGTAGCCCTGAATGAAGTACCAGACGGCCGCCGCGGCGAGCGCGATGATTCCCAGGATCAGGACGGGAAAGCGAATACGTTCGAACCACGCGACCATTAGCGCCACCTCCGGGCCTGGACGGACTGAACGGTAAAGAAGAGCGCGGCGGCGATCACGCTCACGAAATAGACGATGTGCCGCGTGTCGATCACGCCGCGCGGAAAGTCGTCGAAGTGTCGGGTGATGCTGAGGAAGCGGAACAGGTCGCCGATGCGCCCGCCGGTCATCTGGCTCAGGCCGTCGGCCAGCCAGAGCAGGAGCAAGATGACGAAGGCCAGGAGAAAGGCGATGATCTGGTTCTGCGTCAGCGACGAGGCGAACAGCCCGATCGCCAGGAACGCGGCGCCCTGGAGGATGACGCCCAGGTAGGCCGCCGCGATCGGGCCGCGGTCCGGGTTGCCGGCCAGCATGATGACGGCGGGATAGACCAGAGTGATCGCGAGGAGGATCAGCAGCAATAGCAGCACGCCCAGGAACTTGCCGAAGACTAGCTCGTAGTCGCGCACCGGCGCGGTGAGCAGCAGCTCCAGCGTGCCCGTGCGCTGCTCCTCGGCCAGGAGCCGCATGGTGAGCCCGGGCACGACGAACAGGAAGATGACCGCGAAATTGGCGAACAGCGGCTGGATGGACGCCGTCTGCGCCTGGTTCAGGATCAGCGCGAACAGCACGCTGCTGATGAGCACGAACAGCGCGCCGACCGCGTAGGCCACGGGCGACACGAAGTACGAGCGCAATTCGCGCTGAGCAATCGCCCAGATATTACCCATCGATTCTCTCCCACCGGGTCAGGTCAAGCCTCGACCAGCTCGTCGGCCGATTCGTTCTCTTCGGTGATGATCTCCAGGAAGATCTCCTCCAGGCTCAGGCGCACGGGCCGCAGCTCGAGCAGGCCCCAGCCCTGCCCCACGACCGTCGCCGCCAGCTGCTCGCGCAGGTCGTGGCCGAGCGCGCAGGCGACCGTGTAGGTGTTCGTGCCGTCGGCGCCGCCGGCCACGGTCACGTCCATGACGTGCGGCAGGGCGCGGAGCTGGCCGACCACCGCCTCGCGCGGGCCGCGGACCTCGACCTGGAGCGTCTCGGCGCCGCGCAGCCGCCGCGTCAAGTTCTCGGGCGTGTCCTCGGCGGCGATCTCGCCGTCGTTGATGATGAGCACGCGCTGGCAGGTAGCGCTGACCTCGGGCAGGATGTGGGTGCTCAGAATGACGGTGTGATCGCCGGCCAGGCCGCGAATGAGATTCCTCGTCTCGATGATCTGCTTCGGGTCGAGGCCAATCGTCGGCTCGTCGAGGATCAGCACGTCCGGATCGGCCACCAGCGCCTGGGCGATGCCGACGCGCTGGCGGTAACCTTTCGACAGCTTGCCGATGATCCGGTCGCGCACGTGGGTCAGGTTCAGCGCCTGCATGACGTAGTCGACGCGCGCGCCCTGGTTGCGCCCCGGCACGCCGCGGATCTTCGCCATGAAGCGCAGGTAGTCGGCTACTTCCATCTCCGTGTAGAGCGGGACGCTCTCGGGCAGGTAGCCGACGTGCCGCCGCGCCTCGATAGAGTGGGTAAAGACGTTGTAGCCCGCCACCGTGGCCGTGCCGCTGGTCGGCGGCATGTAGCCGGTCAAAATCCGCATGGTGGTCGTCTTGCCGGCGCCATTGGGGCCAAGGAAGCCGAGAATCTCGCCCTTCGCCACCTCGAAGTTCAGGTCGCGGATCGCGGCGCGCGGGCCGTAATACTTGGTCAGGTTCTTGACGGTAATCATAGGCGGTCCCTCGCTAAACAGCCGACGAGAGGTGCGGGATCGAACAGGGCTGCTTCTGGAGTAGTGTAGCCGGGAAGGCATGGCGGCGTGAAGGGTTATGGCGAGCCGGCCGCGCTAGGTCGTCTCGGGCGCCGCCGGGGCGCGCCGCGGGCGCCGCCCCTCCGTCCAGCTCGCGGGCGACGCGCTCAGCACGAACACCTGGTCGTCTTCCACTTTGACGGGGATGCGGATGAGCGGCGGCGGCCGGTATGGATACTGGGGCGTGGGCTGGATGACGCCTTCGAGGTCGAAGTTGGCGCCGTGGCACGGGCAGTCGAACTGGCGGGTGGCCGCGTTCCAATCGACGATGCAGCCCATGTGGGTGCAGATCGCCGAGAGCGCCCGCAGATTCCCGCTGTCGTTGATCAGGTGGCCCATGATGGCGCCGGCCGTGAACGCCTGCACCGTGCCGGGCGGCACGTCGGCGAGCGTGGCCACCGGGAACCATTCGCCGTTCACCAGCGTCAGGTCGCGCGACGGATCGGCGCGCTGCGCCGTGCCGCCGGGCGACGGCGCGCCCGGCTCCGCGAAGCGGCCCAGGGCGAAGCCGGCGGCTCCCGCGGCGGCCGCGAGCGCTGCGGCGCCCGCCGCCAGCGCGCCGCGCCGCGAGACCGCCCGCGGCCGCCCGGGCCGGCCGTCCCGCGCCGCCCGCAAGCGCCGCCCCAGCTCATCGGCGTACTCCAGGCGCGGCTCGGCCGTCTCGGGGCGCAACTGCTTCAGCAGGGCCGCGACACCGAATAGCTCGGCCTCATCGGCGCCAGCCGCGGCCGTGGTCGGGCGACGCTCGGCGAGCAGATCGTCGATCGCCGCGTTCAAGCGCTCGGCCGAGGGCAGCACGCGCTCGACGGCGTCGTCGGCGGCTTCGTGCGGCTCACGCTGGTGGTCGGCCATTCTCTCGTCCTATTGCCGCAGCCTTCTGCACCGCGCGATATTGGAGCACCTTGGCGTGGTTCTCGGTAATTCCCATCGCCTGGGCGGTCTCCTTGATCGAATAGCCGCGGAGAAAGCGCAGGGTCAACACCTCGCGATAGCGGTCGGGTAACTGCTCCAACAGCCAGCGGGCCATTCGCGTCGCCGTCTCGTCAGGCCGCACGGCCGCCCCGGCGGGGTCCGGGACGTCCAGGTAGCCCAGGGGGTCCTGCGGCACCCGGCTGCGGCGTCGCCAATAGTCTGCAAGAGTAGTACGCGCGACCTGGTACAGCCAGGCCTGCACGCTGGCGTCGTCGCGCTCCGGCTCCAGCTGCCGGACGGCCTTCAGGAAGACCTCGGAGGTCAGGTCCTCGGCCTCCTCCTGGTTGCCAAGCCGGCTGTAGAGGAAGCGGTAGATAGGCACGACGTAGCGGGTGTAAGCGCCCGCGACCGCCTCGCTCAGCGCCCCCGGCACGGCGGGGGCGTCGAGCCGCCCCACGGCGGGCGGGGGCGAGGCCTCAGCATCGTAATCCGACGGGTAAACCACCGACATTCCACGCCCAGTCGCGCTTGGGCCCCGGCCGCGCCGCCGGCAGCCTCCGTCTTGCCCCTATGATACCCGCTCTCTCGGTGTGCCGGGGACCGCAAGGCGCAGGGAGCCGGCTCGCCTCCGCGAGCCGGCTCCCTGGCCTCGGGTCAGCGCACGGCGGATGGCCTTACGGCAGCGTGCCGTTCTGGCGCGCGGCCTTCAGCGCGTCGTAGGCCGGGCGCGGGCTGCCGTCGGGGTTGGTGATCGACCACCAATACTCCTCGTTTTGCTGCGTCCAGCCCGGCGCGGCCAGGTTCCACAGCGCCATGACGCCGATCCAGGGCGACCAGTGGTCGCGCGCCCACTCGTAGGCGCCCACGATGTAGTCGGCCTTCTGCTGCTCGGTGACGCGGTGCCAGGCGTAGGCCGGGTTCACCTCGTCCGACGTCCAGCCGAACTCCTGCAGCCAGACCTGCTTGCCGCTGTCGCCGTTCTTCACCATCACGTCGCGCAGCTGCTCGACGCGGCGGAAGCTGAAGCTCGGGTCACCGCCGTAGCTCGGATCGGCCGCCACGGCGTCGGGGCTCATGTCGGGCGGGGCCTTGTAGCCGGCGCCGTGCGCGCCCAGCACGTCGAAGTACTGGCCCGCGCCCGCGTCGTACAGCCACTGCAGGTACACGTCGTCGGGCCGCGCCGTGTCGTCGTTGGTGCCCGTCGGCGTGAGCCCGGCGCTGATCACCGTGATCTGCGGATCGGCGGCCTTGGCGGCCTCGTACGCGATCTTCAGCATGTTCACGTACTGGCCCGCCTGGTCCTGGTTGATCGGCTTGTTGCCCCACTCGCGGGTCAGGTTGGGCTCGTTCCAGACCTCGATCGCGTCCACCCGGCCGACGCCCTGGGTCGAGCTGGGGCCGTAGCGGCTGACGAAGGCATTGACGAAGTCGCCGAAGTCGTTCAGGTCGTCGGGTGGTCCGTTCGGCACCGGGACCGCCTGCGACCAGTCGGGCGCGAAGTCGAGCCGCGCGATGATCTTGACGCCGGCGTCGTTCGCCGCCTTGACCACGCGGTCGGCCTCGCTCCAGTCGAACTGGCCCTTGTCGGCCCCCTCGATCGCCTGCCACTGGAAGAGCTGCCGAATCCAGTGGAAGTTCAGGTCCTTGACCTGGTTCAACAGGCGCCCCGTGGCCGCTGGCTCGCCCCAGAGAAACACGCTTACTCCGTAGTCGGGGCTGGGCGCCTGGTAGGGCGCGCCCGCGAACGTCGCGCTCAGCGTGCTCCAGTCGGTCGGTGCGGGCGGCGGGACGAAGGCGTTGGTGAGGTCGCTGTCCGGCAGCTCATCCGGGCGCGCCAGCGCCGGCGCGGGGGCGCCCGCCTGGTACTGGTTAATGAACCGGCCCCCCTGCGCCGCGGACGCCAGGTCGGACGGCACGTTCTGGCCGGTCAGCAGCGACGCGAGCCACGAGCCGAGCGGCAGGCTGGTCGTCGTGCCCGCGTTGCCGTCGTAGGCCATGATGCCGTTCTCGAAGCGCTGGTAGATCATGCTGGGATTGTTGGGGTCTGGCACCGCGTTGGTCAGCGGCCGGCCCCAGACCTGGAAGGCCACGTAGGGCAGCAGCTCTTGCGGCTGGTCGCCCGCGGGGAACGCCTCCTGGTAGGTCACGCTGTTCAGGTAGGTCGTCAGGAAGTTCACTTGGGTGCCGTCCGGCATCGTGTCGGGCACGAGCTGGTAGACGGCGGCGAGCGTCTGCTGCGAGTAGTCGGGCGCGTTCGGGTCCTGCGGCATCATCGCCGCGATGCTCGGGTCGTTGGCGGGGATCGTCATGCCGTTCACCGTCGTGAACGGGAACGCGTCGCTGTTGCCCAGCGGCACGACGAACACGGTGTTGTCGGGCTGCAGCAGCAGCATCCGGTTCTCGTAGAGCTGCACGGGGAAGCCCAGGTAGCGGAACTGGTTGGAGATGGGCTGCCCCAGCGTCCGGCTGCCGCCGTGCTGCTGGAAGTAGCGGAAGAAATAGCGGTTGGCCACACGGTAGCCGGTGCCGGCGAAGTACCGCGCGTCGGCCGCCGGCCGGGCGACCGGGGCGCTCACCGGCAGTGCGACGGCGCTGGGCACGGCAACGGCGCTACTATCGTTCTCGGTGGCGCCGGCCGCGGCGGCAGGCCCCGCCCCGAACTCGGGCGCCGGGCCCGCGTCGGCCTCCTGCGTGGCCGGGTCGGGGGCGCCAAAGCCGGGCGCGGCGTCGGCCGCCGGCTCCGCGGCGTTGGCGGTCGGCGTGCTCTCATCCTGCGCGGCCGCGGCCGCCGGCGCGCTCGCCGCGCTTGCGAGCTCCGGTGCCACGGCCACGGCGGCAATAGGCCCGCTGGCGGCGGGGGCGGCGGGCGCGGCGCAGGCGGTGAGCAAGAGCAGCGCGACCATCCCCCAGGTGGTGATCCCTCTCACGCGTCCTCCCTGTTCGACAGCGAGTTGTCGGTCGCCCGTCCGGCAACCGGCACAGACTCAACGACTATAGCGAAGCGAGGGGCGCCCGCTCCAGCGTTTGGCGGGCGGCAGCGATCGCGCCGACCGGAGACATTGTGCGGCCTCGGGGCCAGCCGCGCGCCGCCCGGCGCCGTCACGAGGCTATCACAAAGGCCGGCGGGCGGGGCAGCCCCCGGAGATGCAGGGGCGCTCCCCTGCCGGGGGGCTTAGGGGGTGTCCCCCCAGCTCCCCCCTTCTTCCTCTATACTCCTCCTGCAATCATGCCGCCCCCAGTCCTGGGGGTTTCGGTCCCCGGAGGCAGCGCTTTGGCACACACCTACCGTATCGACGATATGAGCAAAATCGTGTCGCTCGCGAAGCGGCGCGGGTTCGTCTTCCCCGGCAGCGAGATCTACGGCGGTTTCGGCAACTCCTGGGACTACGGCCCGCTCGGCGTGCTCCTCAAGGAGAACATCAAGGCGGCCTGGATGCGCGCGATGGTGCAGGAGCGCGACGACGTCGTGCCGATCGAGAGCGCCATCATCATGAACCCGCGCGTGTGGGTCGCGTCGGGCCACGTCGGCGGCTTCTCCGACCCGCTGGTCGAGTGCAAGGAGTGCCACATGCGCTGGCGCGCCGACCAGCTCGAGGAGAACAAGTGCCCCAACTGCGGCGGCGAGCTATCCGAGCCGCGCCAGTTCAACCTGATGTTCAAGACCTACGTCGGTCCCGTCGAGGAGGACGCTGCTATCGCCTACCTGCGTCCCGAGACGGCGCAGGGCATGTTCGTGAACTTCAAGAACGTGCTCACCACCATGCGGCTGAAGCTGCCATTCGGCATCGCCCAGATCGGCAAGTCGTTCCGCAACGAGATCACGCCCGGCAACTTCATCTTCCGCACGCGCGAGTTCGAGCAGATGGAGCTAGAGTTCTTCGTCCGCCCGGGCACCGCCGACGAATGGTACGCTCACTGGTCGCAGGCGCGGTACGACTGGTACGTGCGCTACGGCATGCGGCCCGAGAGCCTCCGCATGCGCCCGCACGAGGCCGAGGAGCTAGCCCACTACGCCCGCGGCTGCGTCGACGTGGAATACCATTATCCGTTCGGCTGGGGGGAGCTAGAGGGCATCGCCAATCGCGGCGACTTCGACCTCCGCGTCCACGAGGAGGCGAGCGGCGAGGAGCTGCGCTTCTTCGACGAGGAGACGCGCGAGCACATCCGCCCCGCGGTCATCGAGCCGGCGGCAGGCGCCACCCGCAGCACGCTGGCCTTCCTGCTCGACGCCTACGACGAGGAGCAGATCACCGAGGGCGACAAGCAGGACACGCGCGTCGTCCTCCACTTCCACCCGGCGCTGGCGCCCTACAAGGCCGCCGTGCTGCCGCTGCTCCGCAACCGCCCGCCGCTCATCGCGCTGGCCCAGGAGGTCCACCAGGCGCTGCGCCGCCACCTCATGGTCGCCTATGACGAGACGGGCGCTATCGGCCGCCGCTACCGCCGGCAGGACGAGATCGGCACCCCCTACTGCCTGACGGTCGACTTCCAGAGCCTGGAAGACCGCACCGTGACCGTCCGCGACCGCGACTCGATGGAGCAGATCCGCCTGCCCATCGCGGAGCTGGTCGCCTGGCTGCGCGAGAAGGTACAGGGATGAAGGGGTAGTGGGGGACACCCCCACGCCCCCGGCAGGAGACACCGGCGCCTCGCCTAGGCGGAGGCGAGGTCTTGCATCACCACCTGGGCCGCGTTGTGGCCGGCGGCGCCCAGCCAGCCGGGGCCGGGATACATGCAGGTGCCGCAGAGATAGAGGCCGCGGATCGGCGTGCGGTAGTCGGCTAGCGCCGGCAGCGGGCGGTTGGCGCCCGCCTGGTCGGCCGTCATGCGGCCCATGCCCAGCGCGGCGCGCGTCAGGTTGGCGTAGCGCACGGCCACGTCCTTCGGCGTGAGGGGGACGCACGCCAGGATGTCGGCGTCGCTCAGGTTTTGCGCGTACTGGCGCCAGGCGGCCACGCAGCGCGCGGCATACTCCTCGCGCACGTCGTCCCACGCATCAGCAGAGCCGCCGGGCGCGTAGGGCGCCGGCTGGAGCAGCACGGCGGTGTGGTGGCCGCGCGGCGCCTGCCGCCCATCGAACAGCGACGGCACGATCACGGTCATGCCACGCGGCTCCGGCAGCGCCCCGGCCCGCACGTCGCGCCAGAGCACGTCCAGCTCCTCGGGCGTCTCGCCGCCGATGAACACGCGCAGCGCATCGCCCGCGAGCGGCAGATTGTGCGGTCCCTGGCCGGGGGACGGCGCCCGCGCGGCGGTGCGCCGGTCGGCCAGCAGGTAGTCCGGCGCCCGCGCCAGCGCCAGGTGGACGCCGAACAGCGCGTGCTCGTCGAGCTGGAACCCACGCACCCGCGCCGCCAGCTCCGGCGCCAGCGCGTCCGGGCCGACCAGGTCGAGCAGCGTCTGCGCCAGCCCGCCGCTGCTCACCACGGCTCGCGCGTGGATCTCGCTGCCGTCGGCCAGCGCCACGCCAACCGCGGCGCCGTCCTCCACCAGGATGCGGCGCACCGGCTTCAGCACCTGGTAGCGCCCGCCGCGGCGTACCAGCGCCCGGATGAGCGCCTGCGCCGTGACGTGCGCGCCGCCGAGCGCCACGGCCAGCGGAATCGTCCCGGCGAGCGCAAGGAGAAGTGCCGCACCCATACCGGCATAGTCGGGCAGGATGCCCCACGGCACCACGAGCTGCTGAAGCGCCGCCGCCTGCACTTGCGGGCTCTCGAACAGCTCGGCCGCCACCTGGCGCGGGCTAAGCGCGGCGTAGCGCCGTAGCTCGGCCGGCAGGGCGCCGGCGAAGGGGAGCACGCCATCAGCCGCGCCAGGGGGAGGGGCGTAGGCAGCATCGGCCGGGGACCCGCGCGCGGCGGCCAGCGTCCCGGCGCACAGTGCGCGGTAGGTCTGGGCGTCCCGCGCGGACAGTGACGCCAGCGAGCAGCAGGTGGCCTCCACGTCGGTCGTGAAGATTACCGCGCGGCCGTCGCGCAGCGGCAGCGCCGCCTGGACCGGCGGCACGCGGTAGCGAGCGTTCTCGCGGCCAAGGTCGAGCAGGCGATAGGGCGGCGTGGCCTCGAAGGCGTTGAAGAGGCCGCCGAGCATGTTGTGCCAGTAGCCGTGGACGCTGCACTCCTCGGTCGTCAGCAGTCCGCCCGCTTCCAGCCGCGCCTCCAGCGCGAGCACCCGCACGCCCCGCGCCGCCAGCTCGCCCGCGAGCACCAGCCCGTTGCTCCCCGCGCCGACGACGAGAACGTCCCACTCCGCCATGGCCCGGCTCTCCCCGTGATCAACGGTCGGCTATCATTCGTCGCCAACTAGCCGCCCGGGCTCAGCGTCCCGGGCGGCTCAAGCCTCGCATTCTAGCATGTGTCCACGATGGGGACCGACCAGTGCATGAGCTGCGGCCGCTGGGAGTATGCTCAGACAGGCGCCGCGTGGGACACTATCCCATGCGCCACCTATACTAGCCGGTGAGAGCATCACTCTCACCAAGGAGCTTGTAGTGGCCCAACATGCGGAGTGGCTCCCGAGCCGGACCAGTGCTGATGACGCGTGGAACGACACACCCAATCTCGAAGAACTGGCGGCCCAACAGGGAGTGAAGCCCGCCGCCAGGTTCGAGGGTTTACTTGGCGACTTCTGGCCGGAAGACGAGAGCGCGGATGACTTCATCGCCGCGGTACGGCAGTGGCGTCGCGAAGGGGACGGCGAGGATCGCCACTAATGGCGGCCGTCGTCGTGGATACTGATGTTGTATCTTTCCTGTTCAGGCACGACTCTCGCGCCGAGCTTTACCGACCCCACCTGGCCGGACGCCTCCTGGTCGTCTCGTTCATGGCGGTGGCCGAGCTAGAGGTGTGGATGCTGCAGCACGCCTGGGGACGAGCCCGTCGCACCAGACTGGAGTCCTACCTCGAAGGCTACGTCATGTACTCAGCGCATCGCGCTCTCTGTCGAACATGGGCTGCGGTGGTGACCGCTGGCCGACGGTTGGGACGACCCATTCAATCTGCCGATGCGTGGATCGCGGCGACGGCGCTGGTGCAGAACATCCCTCTGGTGACGCACAACGCTCGCGACTACTCGGCAGTGGCAGGACTGACGATCATCTCGGAGTCGCCGGCATGAGCCAGAACCCCGAAGTGCAGCGTTGGGTCAGCTACCCTCCCGCTCTTGTGTGAGCGCTCTAGTGGGTTAGGGGGCCAGCGATGCCGAACGTAGCGACGCGCAGCCTGCACGAGCGGCTGGATGCCCTGCCGCTGTCGCGGTTTCACTGGAAGCTGCTCGTGGTCAGCGGCCTCGGGTGGATGTTCGACGCGATGGACGTGCTCGTCGTCGGCTCGGTCGTCGCCGCCGTGTCGCGCGAGTGGGCCCTCGACGCGACCCAGAGCCAGTGGATCAACACGGCCAACGTGGCCGGGCTGTTCGTGGGCGCGCTCGCCTCCGGCTGGCTGGCCGACCGGCTAGGCCGCAAGAGCGTCTTCCAGCTCACGCTGCTGGTCTACAGCGTGTTCACCGGGCTCTCGGCGGCCGCAACCTCGCTCGCCCTGCTGATGGGGCTGCGCTTCCTGGCAGGGGTCGGGCTGGGCGGCGAGCTGCCGGTGGCGAGCACGCTCGTCTCGGAGTTCGCGCCGGCGCGGCGCCGCGGGGCACTGGTGGTGCTGCTCGAGAGCTTCTGGGCCTACGGGAGCGTGCTGGCGGCGCTCGTGGGCTTTCTGGTGATCCCGACCTGGGGCTGGCGCGCGGCGCTGCTGCTCGGCGCGCTGCCCGCGCTCTACGTCTTCGCGGTGCGGCGAGGCATCCCTGAGTCGCCCCGCTTCCTGCTGAGCCGCGGCCGCGCCGCCGATGCCGAGGCCGTCATCCGCCAGATCGAGGCCCAGGCGGGCGTAGCCTCCCCCCCGCCGGCCGCACCGGCCGCGGCGCCCCCACTCAGCACTCCGCACGCCACACTCAGCACTGCGTCGGTCGCCGAGCTGTTCGCGCCGCGCTATCTCAGCCGCACCATCGCGCTGTGGGTCATGTGGGCCACCATGAACTTCAGCTACTACGGCATCTTCCTCTGGCTGCCGCTCCAGTTCGTGCGCAAGGGCTTCACGCTGAACGACGCGCTCCTGTTCAACCTCATCATCGCGCTCGCCCAGGTGCCCGGCTACTTCTCCGCGGCCTACTTCGTCGAGCGCCTCGGGCGGAAGGTCACGCTCGTGGCCTACCTGCTCGGCGCGGCCGTGGGCGCCTTCTTCTTCGGTCAGGTCGCGCTCGAAGCGAAGGACGTACCGGCTATCCTCTTCTGGGGCAGCGTCATCAGCTTCTTCAACCTCGGCGCCTGGGGCGTCGTCTACACCTACACGCCCGAGATGTATCCGACGCGCCTGCGGGGCACGGGTGCCGGCTGGGCCGCGGCCTGCGGGCGCGTGTTTGCGTTCCTGGCACCGCTCTCCATCGCCTACCAGATCGCGGTCTTCGGCGGCGACCAGACCGTGTTCGTCGTGTTCACCGTCGTCATGGTGCTCGGCGGGCTCGTCGTGCTGGCGCTTGGCCCCGAGACACGCGGCCGCAGCCTCGAAGAGGTGACCGGGGGATGAGGCCAGGCCGCCCGAGCGCGCGGACGCGGACGCTGGGCGCGCTCGGGCTCGTGTTCGGCGTCATCGCGCTCGACGTCGTCATGGTGGGCGGGGCCGGCCCGCGCATCGCCGCCGACCTGCGCGGCGTGGACCTGCTCGGCTGGCTGTTCACCGCGTACCTGCTGGCCTGGACGGTCACCGGCCCGATTTTCGGCAAGCTGGCGGACGTCCACGGGCGCCGGCCGGTGCTGCTCGCCGGCCTGGGTTTCGGCGTGGGCGGCGCGCTGCTCGCCAGCCAGGCCGCGACCATGGAGCAGGTGATCGCCTGCCGCTTCGTGCAGGGCGTAGCCGCGGGCGCCATCATGCCGGTGGCCTACACCGCCGGGGGCGACCTCTATCCGCCCGCCGAGCGCGCCAAGGGCCAGGCCCTCTTCGCCTTCGTCTACTTCGTGGCCAGCGCCGTAGCCCCGCCGCTCACCGGGTTTCTCGTCGGCACGCTCAGTTGGCGGGCCATCTTCGTCGTGGACGCGGTGCTGGGCGTGCTGGCCGCCGCCGCGCTGTGGGGCCTCATGGCCGAGCGCGTGGAGCGGCGGCCGCACCGCCTCGACGTGCTCGGCGCCGTCCTGCTGATGGTCGGCGTGGGCGCGCTGCTGCTCGCGCTGGCGTTCGGCAGCCGTGGCGTCGGCTGGACGGCGCCCCCACAGCTCGTCCTCTACGCGGTCGGCGCGGCGGGCACGGCGGGCTTCTTCTGGTGGGAGGCGCGCGTGGCCGAGCCACTCGTGCCGCTCAGACTGTTCCGCCACCGCGTGGTGCTCGGCGCCTGCCTGGTCACGCTGCTGATGGGCAGCTGCCTCTGGTCCATCAGCGCCTTCGTGCCGCTGCTCGTCCAGGGCGTGCAGCGGGGTAGCGCCTTCCAGGGCACGCTCATCTCGCTGCCCGTGAACGGGTTCTGGTTCGTTAGCAGCGCGCTGGCGGTGCCGCTGCTCTGGCGCTGGGGCTACCGTCAGACGAGCGTCGTGGGCATGGCGGGACTGGCCGTTGGTTTCGCCGTGCTCGCCCAGGCAGGCGGCGAGGACAACCTGGCCTACGGCCTCGTGCTGGTCGGCGTGGGCGTCGCGGGGCTGGGACTGGGCTTCGTGAACAGCGCAGTCACGGTCGCCGTGCAGAACGCCGTGCCCTGGGCGGAGCGGGCCACGGCCACCTCCACGCTGCAAGTGTTCCGCCAGTTCGGGCCGAGCGTCGCCATTGCCGCGCTGCAAACGCTGCTAAACGCCCAGTTCGCCGCGCGGGCGGCCGCACAAGGGATCGCCGTCGAGACGCTCGGCCGCGCGGCTGGCGCCCAGGCCAACGCACTGCTCGCCCCGGATCTCCAGGCCAGCTTGTCGCCGGCCGCGCTCGACGGCCTGCGGCTGGCCCTCACGGTAGCACTGCACCAGACGTTCTGGCTCGTGGCCGCCATCGCCGTCGTCGGCTGCCTGGCGGTTCGGCTGCTGCCGAGCGGCCATCCCGCTGAGCACGTCTTCCACGAGGAGCCGGTCTCTCCTCCAGGGAAGGGGGATCGGGGAATGACGAGTGAGGTAGCCGCGTCTGCCTCCCACACGTCCTGAGCAAGAGCCGGTAACAGATAGCGGGGCGTTGACAACAATCCCCCGCTCAGCCATGCTGGGGGCTGCACGCGGCCGGCACACGGCCGCGCGAGGGAGGGGCAGACGATGGACGGGCAGCAGGCACAGGATTCCAAGCCACCGACAGGGAGCGTCCGGCGCCGAGGCGTGCTGGCGGGCATCGCGGCGCTGGCCGCAGGGGGGCTGACCCGGACGGGCGAGCGGGTAGCCCAGGCGGCGAACGGGGACCCGCTCACCGCGGGCAACAGCTTCACCGAGACGAACTTCTTCCGGCTCACCAATACCAGTAGTACGTCGACGGCCGTGGTCAACCCCCTCCCGGGGGACAGCGCCGTGTTCGTGGGGGCCGACCAGGCCGATGGGGCCCGTGGGTACAGCTACGGGTTTTTTGGCTTTGGTCTCTGGGGCATCAGCGACCTCGGCAAAGGCGTCGTCGGGACCGTCGTCGGGACCGCCGGCGGCGACCCGGGTCCTGGGCCGCTAGTGTCAGGCATTGGTGTCATGGGGCAGTCGGGCAGCAGCGGGGGGTACGGCGTGCGGGGCGACGCCACGGGCACCAATGGCGTGGGGGTGCGGGGCAACTCGGGCACCAGCAGCGCCAACCCGGGTCGGATTGGCGTCCTGGGGATCGCGGACCCCGCGGCGCAAAGCCTCGCCGTCCCGAGCCAGGCGGCCGGGGTGTACGGCCTCACCAACGGCAGCGCGGCGGGCGTCGTGGGCCAGTCGAACAACGGGGTGGGCTGCCAGGGCAGCTCCAACGGCAACGTGGGCGTGCTGGGTGTCTCGAATGCCAGCATCGGCGTCTTCGCCAACTCCATCAATAGCACCGGCCTCTACGCCACCTCCGGCTCGGGGACCGGCATCGTGGCGAGCACCAACAACGGCAACGCCATCCAGGGCGCCAGTAACGGCAACGTCGGCGTGCTCGGAACCTCCAACAGCAGCATCGGCGGCTTCTTCTCGTCAGGGACGAGCACGGGGCTGTACGCCACTGGACCGGGTTCGGCGTTCGCGGCCCGCTTCGATGGGCCGGTGCAGGTGAACGGGGCCTTCACGGTGCTCGGGGGGCCGAAGTCGGCGGCCGTGCCCCATCCCGACGGCTCCCATCGGCGCCTGTACTGCATGGAGAGCCCCGAGTCGTGGTTCGAGGACTTCGGGCGGGACCAATTGGTGAGCGGGCAGGCGCGGGTCCGCTTGGACGCGGACTTCGATGCGCTCGTGCAGGGCGACAACTACTACGTGTTCCTGACGGAACACGGCGACCAGGGCGGCCTCTACGTAGACCACATCGGGCCTCACGCCTTCACGGTGCGTGCCCGAAATACCGCTGCGAACGCCCCGTTCAGCTACCGCGTGGTCGCCAAGCGCAAGGACATCGCCGGGCCGCGCCTGGAGCGGGTGGACATTCCGGCCGCGCCGCCGCGCCCCGCCGCTCCGCCACCGCCGCCGGCCATCCCGGCGCTCGAGCCGCCGCGGCTCGACCCCAACGCCAACGCGTCGGAGCGCGGGCGGTCCACGCGGTAGGACGGTGGCGCGGGCGGCCGGGGGATAGCTCGGCGTGGTACCTACAGCGGTTTTCGCGGCCATTGCGCCCGTATGCGTTGGCCGTACCGTAGGGCAGGGGCTCGTCCCCTGCCGCCCGGTGGCCGGGGTAGCTCTAGCATCATGAAAATCGCTCTAGCCAGTGCAGCGCTGCGTCAGCCCCCTGTGCCGGCCGGCGTCTGCCAGGGGGCGAGGTCAGCCCGTTCGGCAGAATGCCCGCGTACCCGCCCAGGTAGACGAGATCGAGCGGAGGGAGGATTGGGCGCTCAAGTGGAAGGGCATCGAGCTGCCGATAGACAAGATCAGCCTACAGACGAGCGGCGGCGCCCGGCCGAGGCGCGCCGACGTGATGGCGTGCCGCCAGTTCGGCCGTCATCGTGCATTAGCAACGTGTATGCGGTCGTCTCGCGCATCCCGCCCGGGCGCGTGATGACGTATGGCGAGGTGGCGCTGGCACTCGGGATGCCGCGGGCGGCGCGCGTGGTGGGCGGGGCGCTGCACCTGCTCGGCAGTGAGTCGGACGTGCCCTGGCACCGCGTCGTGAACCGCCACGGGATGATCAGCACGCGCTGCCCCGAGCACAGCATGTGGGAGCAGGCCGCGCGGCTGCGCGCCGAGGGCGTCGTCGTGGATGACACGCTCACCCTCGACCTGGCGCGCTACCGCTGGGCGCCCGACCGCGGCGTGCTCGCCGACCTGCAGCTGGCGCCCGAGGTGCTCCACGCCGTCGATACGCTCCTCGCTCGCGCCGAGCCAGCCGACGACGCGCGGGCCGACCAGCCGCGCCGCGCGGGCAACGTGCCGCGGAGCCGCGGGCCCGCGTCGCGCCGGCGGCTGTAGCCCACCACCGGGCCGCTCATACCGAATCCGGGGGTGGCGTTCCCTTACTCCCTCGCCCTCTGGGAGAGGGACGGGGTGAGGGCCCGCCTCCGTCGGCGAACCCCAGGGCCGGATCGGATATCACACGCCATCGCGCCGGCGCGGCGGCGCGCGCGGGCCTCGCTCTATACTGAGAGTCAGCGCCAGATGGCAAGCCGAGGTGTCGAACCTCGGCGAGCGCGAGCTAATGATCGAGATCGACGCCGTGGCCCCGCTGCCCGAGCGGGCCGGCGGCGTCGCCAACGACGAGGGATAGCGCCATGGCCGTGAGCAAGCCCCGCACCCACTTGCTGAGCGACGAGCAAGTCCACTACGCCTGGGACAACGCGCTGCCGCCGCGGCTGGAGATCGAGTCGGGCGACGAGGTGACCTTCACCACGCGCGACGCGGGCGACGGCTACTACGGCCCCCACTCGACCGCCGAGGACGTGGTGCGCAAGGTGTTCCGCGGCCACCCGCTGACCGGCCCGGTGTACGTGCGCGGCGCGCGTCCCGGCCACGTGCTCGAGGTCGAGGTCCGCGAGGTCCGCCCGGGGCCGTTCGGCTGGACGGCCATCATGCCCGGCCGTGGCCTGTTGCCCGACGACTTCGCCGCCCCCTACCTGCAGAAGTGGGACCTCGCCGGCCGCGACCGCGCCGTGCTGCGCCCGGGCGTCGAGATCCCGCTCGACCCGTTCTGCGGCATCCTGGGCGTCGCGCTGGCACAGCCGGGCCAGCACAGCACCATGCCGCCGCGCCAGACCGGCGGCAACATGGACGTCAAGCAGCTCACGGCGGGCGCGACGCTCTACCTGCCCGTGGAGGTCGAGGGCGCGCTCTTCTCCTGCGGCGACGCCCACGCCGCGCAGGGGGACGGCGAGGTCTGCCTGACCGCGATCGAGACGACGGCGACGGTCACGCTGCGCTTCCGCCTGCACGACTCGTTCACGGTGGCCGAGCCGCAGTTCCGCACCGCGGGCCCGCTCGGCCCGCGCACGAACGTCGGCCCGCACTACGCCACGACGGCGTATGGCACCGATCTGATGGAGGCGAGCCGCAACGCGGTGCGCTACATGATCGACCACCTCGGCCGCACCCGTGGGCTGTCCCGTGAGGAGGCCTTCGTGCTGTGCAGCGTGGCCGTCGACCTGCGCATCAGCGAGGTGGTGGACGCGCCGCACTGGATCGTCACGGCCTTCCTACCCGAGAGCGTCTTCCGGGACTGAGCGCGCGGCCGCCGGAACGGTCCACCGGTTCGGACAGGTTTGGCCGCGCGAGCCAGTGCGACTCTCGCGCCCTCACAGGCCCGGATCATCCGTGGAGCGGTCGAGGTCGAGGGCCGGGCCAACGGGCGTCTCGCGCGTCTCGACCCGCACCACACGCTGCAGCTGGGCGATGACCCGCGCGCTGTCCCGCGCCTGCTGCAGCGCCTCGCGCGTCAGCTCGTACCCCTCGCCGGTCAGCCCAGGATGGTCCGTGAGCACGTCGAGCGCGCCGATGATGCCCTGCAGGTGGTTGTTCAGGCGGTGGGCCAGCTCGCGGGCGGTCACGGTGACACCTTCGAGCTGGGCCACCAGCAGGCGGCGCTCGGCCTCGCGCAGCTCGGCCTGCTGCTTGACCAGCTGCGCGTGCGCGGTCTGGACGCGCCGGCGCGTGCGCAGCCACACCTCGACGCGCGCCAACAGCTCGTCGGTCGAGAACGGCTTGGGCACGTAGTCGTCGGCGCCGACGGCAAAACCGTCCACCCGCTGTTGCTCGCTGTCGAGCGCGGTCATCATGATGATCGGCAGGAACGCGTCCTGGCGCTGCGCCCGCGCGCGGCGGCAGACCTCCAACCCGTCGAGGCCCGGCAGCATCAGGTCGAGCAGGACGAGGTCCACGCCCCCGGCTAGCAGGCGGACCAGGCCCGTGGTCCCATCGGCGGCGCGCTCCACCGCGTAGCCGGCCCCCTCGAGCAGCATGTGAATCAGCTCGGCGAGGCCCGCGTCGTCCTCGACGACCAGAACCACAGGGCGCGGGGCCTCCATCGATCTCCCCTGCTCGGCACGGTCGTGGGGCAGCTGCGGGGCCAGCGCGGGGCGGTCCGGCTACAGCTGGTCGGTCAGCCGTCCGCTGCTGACCAGCCACCGCGCGAACGCCAGGCGGCCGTGGAGCACATGGTCGGGCTCGGGGAGCGCTTTCATCGTACCGGCCCGCGTGGCCTGGCAATGGGCGCAGGCGCAATGGGCCCGGGCGACGTGGGCCTCGTGGCCGCACTGGCGGCACAGCTCGATGGTCGTCGGATTGAAGCGGCGGCACCAGCCGCACATTGTGTAGCGCATAGCTCCTTCGAATACTCCCCGGGAAAGTCTCCCCGCGTCACCCCCCGACGCATGGCCCATCATACCATCGATGCGGCCGGCGCTCCAGCCAGGCCAGGAGAGTTGGTTCCGCGGGCCGCCCGGCGCCCGGCGGAGCGCCGCCCCGCTCGCCCAGTACCCGCCCCGGCGGCTGGTATAATTCGCCCCACGCGCGTGCGAGAGGGGTCGGCCGCCGCGTGCGCGCCTACTGCGACCGCTAATCCGCCCCACGCGCGTGGGAGAGGGCCATGTGGCGCCTGTTTCCCCTCCCGGCCGTCGAGCGCCCGGCCGACAGCGTCTACGCCGACCTCGCCTGGCCCCCGCCGCCCGCCGCGCGCCCGCACGTCGCGCTCAACATGGTGAGCACGGTGGACGGCCGCGCCGCGGTCGCCGGCCGCGCGGCCGGCATCGGCGGCGCCCACGATCGCCTGCTGATGCGTCAGCTGCGCGCCCGGGCCGACGCCGTGATGGTGGGCGTCGGGACGCTCCGCGCCGAGGCCCTGACGCCAACCGTGCCCCCGAGCTACGTCGCGGCGCGGCTGGCGCGGGGACAGACGCCGCAGCCGCTCGGGGTGCTCGTGAGCAACTCGGGCCGGCTCCCGCTCGCCCGCGCCTACTTCGCGCGCGCCGACTTCGCGCGCGTGCTCATCACGAGTGCGGCGGGCGCGACGACCGTGGAGCCGGCCGCCGCCGCGGGCTTGCGGCTGATCGTGGCCGGCGAGACGACGGTGGACCTATCGGCCGCGCTCGCCGCGCTGCGCGACGAGCTGGGCGTGCGCTGGCTGCTCTGCGAGGGCGGCCCGACGCTGAACCAGGCCCTGCTGCGCGCCGGCCTCGTGGACGAGCTGTTCCTCACGCTCGCGCCGAAGCTGGCCGGCGGCAGCGAGCCGTCCATCGTGGCTAGCGCCCCCCCGTTGCCCGACAGCCCCATCGGGCTGCGCCTCCTGGCGCTTCACGCCGATGGCGACGAGCTGTACCTGCACTACCAGGTCGCGCCCTCGCTCGAGTGACGACGCGCTAGCCGCATCGCCGGCTGTGCGCCGCGGGCGGGCGTCGCTCAGCTCTCCGGCAGTCGGCCCAGGTCGGCGAGCACGTCGTTCACGAGCTCCGTGCCCCAGAGCGCCGCGAACGTCGCGTCGGAGATCGGCTCCGTAATCAGGCCGAGGTCGCGGAAATATTGGTACGCGTAGCGCAGCGAGTCCTCGTTCGGCAGGCCGTTCGGGCTGTAGCCAATGGGCACCATGTCGTGTACTACGGCCGCGTCGATGCCGGTGTAGCCGGCCATGATGCTCTCGATCTGCGCCCGCGTGGGGTTGTCGGGCGGACCGGCGAAAGCTTGCAGGTAGTCGCGGATGGTCCGAATGTACGCGCGCACGTAAGCGCGGGCGACGGCGCGGTTGTTGTAGAGCGTGGGCGAGAAGCAGAGCGCGCTGACGGTGAAGCCTGGATACAGCTCCCCCAGCCCCACCAGCTTCTCCACGCTGCCCTGCCGCAGCGCCCGCAGCAAGAACGGCTCGCCCAGCGCGCCGGCGTCGATGGCGCCGTTCGCGAGCGCCGGCAGCTGGTCGGCGAAGGTCATCGCCTGGATGTTCAGATCATCCAGGCTCATGCCGACACGCTGCAAGCCCGCCGCGATCATTGCGCCGTTACCCGACGCCTTGCCCGGCGGCACGAGCCCCACCAGGCGCCCCCGCAGGTCCTCCAGGCGGCGCACCTGACCCGAGTCGTAGAGGTCCTTGCGGACCACCAGGGCATTGAAGTCGAAGCCGGGGCGGAAGCTGCCCTTGTCGAGCACCAGCTTCATCGGCACGTTGCGCGCGACGGCGTTCCACATCGGCGCGGTGCCGCCGATACCGGCGATGTCGATCTGCTCGGTAGCGAGGGCCGGCGTCATCTGCGTGGCGTCGAGGATCGGCACGATCTCGACGTCGAGCCCTTCCTGCTGGTAGTACCCCAGCTTGTCGGCGGCGTAGATCAGCACGTCGCCCGCCACGTTCTGCACCGCGACGCGCGCCCGGCCGACGGGCGCCAGCGGAACGCTCGCCGCGCCCGGCGCGGCAGGGCCGGCTGTAGCCCCGCCGGCCGCGGAGGGGGTGGTCGCCGGCTGGCTCGCGGCCGGCGCCGCCACAGCCGTGGGTGGCGCGGCCGGCGGGCCGGCGCTCGGCGCGCAGGCGGCCGCTAACAGCAGCACGGCGAGCGCGGGCCAACCAAGGACAAGTGCTCGTGGCATCGGTCCGACTCCAGGCCCCCGCCGTGTTGGCGCGCCGCGGCTCATTGGGGACGCACCATGCTACCACGCCGCTGGCCCCGACCCTGGCGCTTGTCCGCGGAGAGAGAGGAAACCTACGCTCGTACGGCCGTCGGACGCGCGGCGCGGGCGCCGCGGCGCTACTCGGGCTGCTCGGCGCGGGCGCGGAGCGCCGTGAGCCGCTCGACGAGGACGGCGCGGGCGGCGAGGTACCGGTCCACCTGCTCGTGCAGGCGCACCAGCAGATCGGGCTCGTCGAGGTTCATCACGTCGGGGCGCGGCTGCAGCGTGTCGTTGCACCAGGTGTGGCCAGCGCTCGCGTGGCTGCGGTGCGCGCCGAAGGTGCGCGTCACGATCAGGTCGGCCAGCGGGTCCGGCTCCTCCGCGATGGCGCAGAAGACGTACCACCCGCGCGGCGACGGAATGAAGCTCCAGCGACGCTCGGGGAAGAACGTGTTGATGTCGCGGACTAGCTGCCGCGCGGCCGGACTGACGTTCTCGCGCACCAGCAGCCGGAAGCCACGATAGCGCTGCTCGGCCACCGGCCGCCAGACCGGGCGATAGCGATCGGTGCGCCGCGCCAGATCGTCGCTCACGCTACCTCTCCAGGCTGGGGGCTTGCTTACTTGATGGTAGCGCAAGCGCGGCCGCGACGCTCGCGCGCCGCGAACGTCGCGGGGCTACGCGGCGCCCGGGCGGCGGCGTATACTGAGATTACCAGCGGGGCGAGCGCCGCGGCGGCCGCGTCCACGATTCTACAGCGGGATGCGAGAAAATGGTCCTCTACGTGATGACCTGGGACCTGCCTACCCACCGCGAGAACCTCACGGTGTACTCCAACAAGGCGCGCAACGACTGGATTCCGACCGTGCTGCGCCATCCCGGCGTCGAGGAGTTCCGCACGTTCCGCAACCCGATGGAGAGCACGCCGCAGGTGATGGTCACCATCGAGTTCGATAGCCTCGACTCCTGGCGCTCGTTCGTCGAGGGCGACGACAACCGTCGCATCATGCGCGAGCTGCGCATCATCGGCGCCACGAACGTGACCGCCCACTTCTGGCTGCCGTCGAACATCACGCCCGCCACCGAGCGCTCAGCCCGCTGAGCGCGCAGCGCCGGGCGCGGGCAGGCGCGGCGCGCTGCCCGCGGCAACCCGTGGCGGCACGCCACGCTCGCGCCAGAGCCGGGCCAGGCGGCGCGTGCGCAGCAGCGCGGCGTAGCCCAGGTAGGCGGCCAGCAGCAGCCCGAGCGCGCCATCCCGGCGCCCGCCCAGGGTGACGTAGCGCCGCCAGAACTCGCGCGCCGGCTGGCCCAGGTAGGCGCGGGCGCGGACTCGCTCGCCCTGCCGCCAGCGCGTCTCGGCCTCCAGCGCGGCGTAGCGCCGCTGCTTCGCCACGAACTCCGCGAGCGTGTCGTAGTTCAGATGGATCAGCGGCTCCCGCAGCCAGCCCGCCGGGCCGTCGAGCGCGGCAACCTCGTGGACCAGTCCGCCGGGCGCGTAGCGCGCCGCGGTCCGCCGCAGCAGGCGCAGCTGATAGTCAGGGCTCCAGCCGGCCCCGCGCACCCATTGTCCCCGAATGCGGTTGCGCCGCGGCACCCAGTAGCCCGCCGTGCCGTCCGCGGCGGCCCGCGCCACGGCGTCGCGCGCCTCGGCGGCCAGCGCCCGTGGCACGCGCTCGTCGGCGTCCACGAAGAACACCCACTCGGTCTGGGCGAGCGCCAGCGCGCGGTTGCGAAAGCGCGGGAAGCTCTCGAAGGGGACCACCCGTACCTGGTCGGTGTGCTGGCGAGCGATCTCGGCCGTGGCGTCCGCCGTGCGGTCGTCCACCAGCACCAGCACGGCGTCGGCCCAGCCCAGGCTGGCGAGGCAGGGGCCAATGAACGCCGCCTCGTCGCGGGCCAGCACCGCCCCGGTGATCCCCGGCCCCTGCGCGGCTGGCGGCCCCGCGGGGCGCGTCGTCACTAGAAGCTCACTTCGACCAGCGAGCGGCCTACGCCGTCGTCCCAATAGCGGTGGCCCTCCTGCACGAGCCCGCCGTAGAGCCACATCTTGGTCACCTTGTGCAGCATCTGGATGGTGCCGGTGACGGTCACCTCCTCGCCGGGCGCCAGGTCGTGGCCGAAGCCCCAGCGATAGGGATAGCGCGCGCCCGCGGTGGTCGGCGCGCCCTGCCAGTCGATGCCCACCCGCCAGAAGCCGGCGCGGTCGATGTAGGCGCCGTTCTCGATCGAGCCGAAGCTCTCGTAGCTGTTGTAGGTGTAGCCGGGGTCAGGGCCCTGCGTGCGCAGCACCGTCTCGCCGATGTTGCGCACGCCGATCTCGACGCTTACCGAGCCGCCCAGCAAGACTTGCCGCGGGGCGATGTACACCGACGTGATCTTCGCCTTGGGGACGCCGCCCGCGTCCAGCAGCACCGGCACCCGCGCGACGCTCACGTTGCCCGCGCGGTCGCGCGCCTCGACCGTGTAGTAGTACAGGCCGTCGCGCAGCGGCCGCTCGTTCACCACGCCCGCCCACGTCTCCGCGTACTCGCCGGCGTCGCGCTTGTCGTCGCGCACGCCCACGTACTGCTTGCGGCCCTGCTCGTCCGTGGCGTAGATCGACACGCGGGCGTCCTTGGTCAGGCGGAAGCTGATCTGCGCCACGTCGTCGATCGCGTCGAAGTTGGGCGAGATGGTCTGGGGATCGGCGACCAGATTCTCGATCCGGGGCGGGTCCGTGTCGGCGGCCGCCACCGCCACCTCGGCGCTGTTCTCCTCGCGGTAGCCCTGCTGGTCCACCGCCTGCACCGTCACGCGGTACGCGCCCGGCGCGACGACCCGGCGCTCCACGCCGTCCGGCGTCGGGGCGTAGGTGCCGTCGAAGCTGAGCTGATAATCGTCGCCCGGCGGGCGCGGCTGGCGCTCGCGCAGTACCAGGCGGTTGCCGTCGTGCCCGTCCAGCCACACGGACACGTCGGCCGGGCGCCCCAGCGAGTAGTGGACGACGACCGGCTGAGTCACGCCATCGCCCAGCACGCGCAGCGCCGGGCCGCTGGTATAGACGGCGCCGAGCAGGGGCGCGCCGGCGCGGCAGCTCCCGAGCGCGAGCAGCGCCGCGAGCACGAGCAGGATGAGCGCGAGCTTGCGCATGGCGTCTCCGGGGTGAACGTCGGGAAATGCTAGCAAAGGCGTCCCGGCCCCCTCAAGCAATGCGCGCCGGACACGACCGCCGGCGGCCTGGCGCCGGCCCACGTCACGAACCGGTCACAGAATGCCTGCCGGCCGGGAGGGGAGCGTGCTACAATCCGCACCGGCGCCCGGTACGGGCGGGCGGCGCACGGGCCGCGGCGGCGGCTGGTGGTACGCCGACCCACGATGGGGACGCTCGGAGCGGGTGTGGCAGGGAGAACCGATCAGTCGCCAACGCGTGAGATGCCCAGCGCGGGACCGCAGAGCGCCCGCCGCCCCAATCGTCCGATGCTCTCCGCGCGGCGGGGCCAGGCGCGCCGGCACACCCCGGGCGGCCCGGCCGCCGCGATCATCGCGCTCGTCCTCGGGCTGAGCCTGCTCGCTTTCGTGCTGCTCCAGATCGTCGTCGGCAGCGACCGCATCGGCGGCCCCCCGCCGGCGGTCGTCGCCTCGCCGCCCGTGGCCACGCTCGTCGTGCCCGCGGCGCGCGCCCCCCTCGCGGTGCTCGACGCCCAGAGCCCGGACGTGGCCCCGCCCGGCCCGACCGGCGCCAAAGCGTTCACCACGTCGCCCGAACTCGTCGACCTCGTGCACAAGCGCCTGGGCGAGCTACGCGGCATCTTCGGCGTGGCGATCAAGAACCTCGATACCGGCGAGGGCGTGCTCGTGAACGCCGATCGCGCCTTCCCGTCGGCCAGCCTGTTCAAGCTCACCGTGATGTACGAGGCCTACCGCCAGCACGAGGCGGGCCGCCTGAGCTTCAACGAGATGCTGACCCTCACCGACAACTACGCCCGGCTCGACCTGGGCACGCTCGCGGTGCCCGTCGGCACGTCCGTCAGCGTCGACTGGGCGCTCGACCAGATGATCACCCGCAGCGACAACGCCACGGCGAACCTGCTCGCCGACCGGGTCGGGTGGGCGAACATCAATAGCACGATGCAAGACCTGGGCATGCGCGAGACGCGCCAGGCGGGCGACCAGATCACCACCTCGCCCCGCGACATGCTGCACCTGCTGGAGCTGCTGGCGCTGGGCCGTGGACCGAGCGCCGCCGCGAGCACGGAGATGGTCGAGCTAATGCTCGACCAGAAGGTCAACGACCGCCTGCCGGCGCAGCTGCCGCGCGACGTGCCCGTGGCCCACAAGACGGGCAACCTCGACGGCGTCGTTCACGACGTGGGCATCGTCTACTCGCCCGACGCGACCTACGTGATCGCGCTGCTAGCGGAGGAGGCGCCCGACGTCGGGCAGGTGACGCAGGCCGAGGCGGCGCTCAGCCGCGCCGTCTACGACTACTTCAACGCGCCCGGCGGCACGCGCGCCCGCTCGACGCTGCGCGCGCCGAACCCCGCCGCGCGCCCCACGCCGGTGCCGCCGGCCGTGGTGGCGACGGCCGGCCCCGGCACGGGCACGGCGCTGCCCGGCGGCGCGACGGCCACGGCAGCCACGCCGCTGGCGACGGCCGCCACCAGCGCGCTGAGCACGAGCACGCCGCGCGTCAGCGCGCCGCCAGCTCCCGCGCCGACCGTGGCCGTCGTCGCCTCGCCGGGCCGCAGCGAGCCGCCCACGGTGGCGCCGCCACCCACCGCCGTGCGCCCGACGGTGGCGCCCGAGGCGCCGCGCGCGGCCCCCACGCTCGCTCCCACGGCCGCGCCGGCCGTCGTGACCGCCGTCCGCCCCACGGCGGTGCCGCAGGCCGTGCCCGCGGCGCCCCCGACCGAGCCGGCTCGCGGCCCGCTGCCGCCCACCGCCGCGCCCGTCGCGCCGGTGAGCCCGCCAACCGCCGTGCGCCCGACCGCCGCGCCCCAGCCGGCAGCCCCAGCCGCCCCGGCCGCTCCGGCCGCCGCGCCGACCGTCCGCGCGCCGGAGGCCCCGCGCTTCGGCGGCTCGTCGGCCGCGCCAGCGCGCTAGCGACGCCGAGGAGCCGTCAATGCCCGCGCGCGGCCCCGACGCCCCCCTACCCGCCGCGGCGCTCGCCCGTCGCTGGCAGCTGCCGCTCAAGCCGGCCGCGCAGGCCCGTCTGGAGCGCCGGCTGGGCCGGTCCGGCTGAGCGGGCATGCTCCGCCGCCAGCCCCCGGGGCAGTATCGCCAGCACCTGGCGCACGGCTGGCCGCTCGTCGTGAACCTGCTGCTCATCACCGTGGTCGAGCAGGTGCTGGACTCGGTGCTGAACTTCGGCACCACGCCCCTCGACCGCCTGCTGCCCACCGCCATCGTGGAGGATGCCTGGCACGGGCTACTCTGGACGCTGGTAGCCATCACCCTCGGGCTGTACCTGACCGGCCACATGGTATCGGTGCGCCGCGTCGTCGTGGCCATTATGGTCGTGTTCACCGTGGGCTTGATACTCAACGCGATCGATCTCGCGGTGCCCTCGCCCCGGCACGTCGAGACGCGCGGCAACGGCCTCCTCTTCGACGGGGTGCTGATCTGGCTGAACAACGTGCTGCTCTTCACCATCTGGTACTGGCTGCTCGACGGCGGCGGCCACATGCAGCGCCTGGGCAATCGCTGGGCGCCGCGCGACTTCCTGTTCCCGGCACAGGCGGCGACGCTGCCCGACTATCCCTGCTGGCACCCTCTTTACGTCGACTACCTGTTCCTGGCATTCACCACGGGCACCGCGTTCGGGCCAACGGACATCCAGGTACTCTCGCGCCGCGCCAAGCTGTTGCAGATGTGCCAGATCGCGATCTCCGTGGTGGTGATCACGATGGTCGTGGCGCGGGCCATCAACTACCTCTCCAACGGCTAGGCTGCGCACGCTTGCGTCCGCCGGCGGATATGCTATCATCATGGAAATAATTGCTGGCGACGCGCGGTTAGCTCACCGGAAAGGAGCGGCAACATGGACTGGACGCCAGAGCCGGATAGCGCGTTGATCGTGATCGACGTGCAGCGCGACTTCTGTCCCGGAGGCTCGCTCGCCGTGGCCAAGGGCGACCAGGTCGTGGCGCCGCTGAACGCCGCCGCGGCCCGCTTCGCGGCGGCCGGGCGGCCGGTGATCGCCACGCGCGATTGGCACCCGCCCCGCACGATTCACTTCCAAGAGCACGGCGGCACCTGGCCCGCGCACTGCGTGCAGGGCACGCCGGGCGCGGAGTTCCATCCCGACCTGCACCTGCCGGCGGGCACCATCGTCGTGTCCAAGGGCGTGGGGGAGGACGAGGACGCCTATTCCGCCTTCGAGGCGCGCGACGCCGCGGGCCGGCCGCTGGCCGATCTGCTGCGCGAGCGCGGCGTGCGGCACCTGTACGTGGGCGGCCTGGCCACCGACTACTGCGTCAAGGCGTCGGTGCTCGACGCGCGCCAGCACGGCTTCGAGGTGACCGTGCTGGCGGACACCGTGAGTGCCGTGAACCTGCAGCCGGACGACGAGGCGCGAGCGCTGGACGCCATGCGGGCGGCCGGGGCACGCCTCCGGCCCAGCGCGGGTGTGACGCGATGAACGGCGAGAACGCCTGGCCCGGCGGCGCGCGGGCCGCTGGGCCGAAGCGCGCGCCGCTCTCGCCCGACGAGTGGGTGCCGCCGCTGGCGCCCGAGGAAGCGTCGCTCAACCGCAGCTACGTCGCCTACCACCCGGGCCTCATGACCGACCTCTACCATCCCGACGCGGCCTACGTAGCCTGGCGCCACGGGAAGCTGCAAGAGACGACCTTCGACCTGTACACGCGCCGCGCGCCGTTCGGCAGCGCCTACCTGCTGGTCGCCGGCCTGGAGCAGGCCCTGGAGTTCCTGCAGGCCTTCCACTACAGCGACGAAGACCTCGCCTTCCTCCAGCAGGTCCGCGACTACGACCGCGGCTTCCTGTCGTTCCTGCGCGGCCTGCGCTTCACCGGCGAGGTGCTGGCGATGGCCGAGGGCACCGTCGCCTTCGCCGAGGAGCCGCTGCTGCGCGTCACCGGGCCGTTCTGCGAGGCGCTGCTGCTGGAGTCCGGCCTGCTGCAAGCGGTCAACCTCTCCACGCTGATCGCCACGAAGGCGGCGCGCGTCGTGTGGGCGTCGCAGGGGCGGCGCGTGGCCGAGTTCGGCGCGCGGCGGGCGCAGGAGCCGTTCACGGTGGCCCGCGCCAGCTACATCGGCGGCTGCACGTCGACCTCCTTCCTGGCCGCCGCCTTCCGCTTCCGCCTGCCGGCCACGGGCTCGATCCCCCACGCGCTGGTCCAGTGCTTCCCGAGCGAGGAGGACGCCTTCGAGGCGGTCGCCGAGACGTTCAACCGCTACACGCTGCTGCTCGACACCTACGACGTGCGCCGCGCGATCCACACGGCCGTCCGCGTGGCGCGGCGCGTGCGCGACCGCCTGGGCCATCGCCTGGCCGCGGTCCGCCTCGACTCCGGCGACCTGGTGGCCGACGCGAAGTACGTGCGCGCGGTGCTCGACGAGGCCGGGCTGCAGGACGTGCGGATCCTCGGCAGCGGCGACCTCGACGAATGGCGCATCGCCGACCTGCTGGCGGCGGGCGCCCCGTTCGACGCGTTCGGCGTGGGCACCGCGCTCGCCGTGGGCGCGGGCGGCGTGGAGCAGGGCGTGGAGGGCGGCGCGCTGGGCGGCGTGTACAAGGAGGTCGCCTACCGCCAGCCCGACGGCACGATGGCCTACCCTGTGAAGGTAGCCGGGCCGAAGACCACCTGGCCCGGCCGCAAGGAGGTCTACCGCGTCGGCAGCTTCGCCTACGATCTGGTCTGCCTGGCCGACGAGGTGGCGCCGCCGGGGGCCGAGCGGCTGCTGCGGCCGGTCGTCCTGAACGGCCGTATCGTGCCGGGCAGCCTGCCGCCGATCAGCGAGGTCTGGGAGCACGCCCGCGAGCAGCTCGGGGCGCTGCCCGAGCGCTACAAGGCGCTGAACGACGCACCCGCCTATCCGGTCCGCTTCTCCGACAGCCTCCAAGCGCTCCGCAACGAGGCGACGACGGCTGCCGCCGACGAGGACCGCCGCGTCGTCCTCGCCGAGCCGGCCGCCCCGGCCGCCGCGGGCGCGCCCGCCGACCACGGCTGAGCGGGCGCGCCCGCCTCGCCCTGGCCCATGCGAGTGGAGGCGGCGCTGGCGACGTCCGGCCACTAGGATAGCCAGGGCACGTCGACCTTTGGCGCATGGAACGAGTATGCTATAGCATGTGCTCGGGCGTGCCGGCCGCGGGGTACGTCCGAGGTATGGCGGAGGGCAGCGTGGCGAGCAACGTCGAGGCGCAGCGGGTGGTCGTGCCGGAACCAACGTCGAGCGAGCAGAGGCCGAGGAACGAGGCTGCCAGGCTGCTGCTACGCGAGTGGCTGGCCGATGAATCGGGCTACGACGAGGCGACCTGGCCCATCGCCAGGCGCGCGATCGAGGCTCACCGGCTTTCGACCCGTCCGCGCTTCGATGGCTAGTATCCTACTTCTCGATTCCGGCCCCATAGGGCGCATCGCCCATCCCCGCCCGAATCGCGAACTTGCCACCTGGCTAGCCGGAATTTTGGCCGCAAACACGCTCGTGATTCTGCCAGAGATCGTCGACTACGAAGTGCGCCGTAGCTTTCCATTAGATAGAGGGTCTGGGCGCTTCACTCCAGCGCCTCGACCGCCTCAAGGAAGCGTTGACCTACCTGCCCTTGACTACTGCCACGATGCAGCGAGCGGCGGAGCTATGGGCCGCGGCGCGTCGGCGTGGTATGCCAACAGCGGATCCGAAAGAGTTGGATGGCGACGTGATCCTCGCCGCTCAGGCTCTCCAGGTCGGCGGAGCCATAGTGACCGAGAACGTTGGCCACTTAGCGCAGTTCGTCGAAGCCAAGAGCTGGCGCGAGATCACCGCATAGCGAACGGGTCGCCGTAATGGCGCTCCCCGCCTAGGTGGAGGACTGGTGAGTACGTTCTGGCTGGACATGCTGGGCGGCGAGGTCCGCTACTACGACGCGGGCGGCGTGCGCACGCGCTGTCTAGAGGCGGGCAGCGGACCGCCGCTGGTGCTGCTGCACGGCACGGGCGGCCACGCCGAGAGCTGGATCCGCAACGTCATGCCGCTCGCCGCCCACTTCCACGTCTACGCGCTCGACCTGGTGGGCCACGGCTTCACCGACAAGCCCGACCTGGCCTACACGCCGCGCGACTACGCTCGCCACGTCGTCGCGTTCCTCGATGCGGTCGGCGCGGACCGGGCGCACGTCAACGGCGAGTCGCTGGGCGGCTGGGTGGCGCTGTGGCTGGCCCTAGAGCACCCGGACCGCGTGGACCGCTTGATCCTCAATACGGCGGCGGGGCTGAAGCTCTCCGAGGCGCAGCAGATCGTGCCGCCGCAGCGCGCCGAGATGGCGCGGCTCACGAAGGAGGCCGTCGAGAACCCGAACCCGGACACGGTGCGCCGCCGCCTGGAATGGCTGGTGAAAGACCCCGCGGACATCACCGACGAGCTGGTGCAGACGCGCCTCCGCATCTACGCCGATCCCGCCACCCAGCGGGTCATGCCGCGCATCCTGGAGGGCGCCGCGCTCGGCGGCGGCGACCGGCCGAACCCCGACGTGATCACGCCCGACCACCTGCGCCGCGTGTCCCACCCGACGCTCGTGCTCTGGACGAGCGACAACCCGGGCACGACCTGGCAGGAGGCCGAGGGCGCCGCCGACCTCTTGCCGCGCGGCCAGTTCCGCCTGCTCAGCAACTGCGCTCACTGGCCGCAGTACGAGCAGGCCGACGAGTACAACCGCATCGTCGCGCACTTCCTGGGCGGCGCGACGCGGTAGCCGGGGTAGCCCTGTCTACCAGGATGGACCTGATCGCGCCCGCGGGCGCCACACGGTCCGATGGCGCACCAGGGGCATCGCGTCACGCGCGCTACGCCAGATCAGGGGCGTTGCTTGCCGCGCCCTCCAGCCGTAACCTCGCGGCCCGCCCCGCCCATTCTGACCCCCACACGGCGTGCTAGGCGGCCGGGCTGGCCGCCGCGGGCGGCGCCGACGCGACCGCCTTCGCCGCCAGGGCCGGGGCGCCGGTCGCGAGCAGGCTTTCCAGGGCCTGGGTGTCCAGAGGCCGGGCGAAGAAATATCCCTGCCCCAGATCGCAGCCTAGCTCTCGCAAGCGCGTCACCTGCTCGCGGTCCTCGACTCCCTCGCTGACCGTCTGCAGCGCGAGCGTGCGGCCCAGCTCGATGATCGTGCGCACCAGCGCCGAGTTGTCGGTCCCGGTCGTTATGCGGTCCACGAACAGCTTGTCGATTTTCAGCACGTCGATCGGGAACTGCTGCAGGTAGCCGAGCGACGAATAGCCGGTCCCGAAGTCGTCGATCGCCAGGCGGACGCCCAGCGCCTTCAGCTCTTGCAGCCGGCCAATCGTCGCCTGCGTATCCTGCATCAGCACGCTCTCCGTGATCTCCAGGACCAGGCTGGCCGGCGGCAGGCCCGTCTCCCGCAGCGCGCGGCCGACCTCCCCGACGAGACCGGCCTGCTGGAGCTGGCGAGGCGACAGGTTCACGCTAAGCGTCAGCGGCGCATCGCCCGGATACTCGAGCTGCCAGCGGCGCACCTGCCGGCACGCCTGCTCGAGCACCCAGCGACCCAGCGGCACGATGAGCCCCGTCTCCTCCGCTAGGGGAATGAACTCGAGCGGCGGGACTAGGCCGCGTTGCGGGTGCTGCCAGCGCACCAGCGCCTCCACCCCCGCGACCCGGCCCGTCTGGAGTACCACGGTCGGCTGGTAGTGCAGCAGAAACTCGCCCCGCTCCACGGCACGCTGGAGGTCGGCCTTGAGCGCCAGCCGGTCAAGCAGCGCCCTGTGCATGCTCGGCTCGAAGACCTCGTAGCGCCCCTTGCCGTTGCCCTTGGCGATGTACATCGCCACGTCGGCGTTCCGCACGAGCTGATCGGCATCCTCGTGCCCCGACGCATTCAGCGCGATCCCGATGCTGGCGCGCACGAACAGCTCCTTGCGCTGCAGCACGACAGGCGGGCGCAGCGCCTCCAACAGCCGCTCGGCCACGCGCGATGCGTCGTCGGGGCGATGCAGGTCCTCGAGCAAGACGGCGAACTCGTCCCCGCCCAGCCGTGCGACGATGTCGCCAGGGCGCAAGCCGCCACGCAAGCGCTTGCCAACCGCGACGAGAATCTGGTCCCCCGCCGCGTGCCCGAGAGTGTCGTTGACGCTCTTGAAGCCATCCAAGTCGAGAAACAACGCGGCCACGGCCCCATCGCGACGGGCAGCCCGCGCCAGCGCGCGCGACGCTAGCTCGTGGAACAGGCCGCGGTTGGGCAGGTCGGTCAGCGGGTCGTGGGACGCCTGGTGCTCGTTGAGCCGCCAGGCGACGATGCTGGCCGCGCTCGCGCCCAGCACGAACGCCCCGTGGATAGCCGCCCATTTCCACGGGTGCGCCCAGGCGTCGGGATGGTTGAACACGGCGGTCGGATCGAGCACGCCGACCACACCGTGGTGCAGCACAACGTAGACGATGGCGACCAGAAACGGTACCCAGTCCTGGTACAGCGTGATGACCGCCACGACCACGAAGAAGTGGAAGTGCATCTCGACGTAGCCGCCGGACAGGTGAATGAGCACCGCGGACGCCGTGACAAGGCCCAGACTGGCGAGCGTCGCCCGCAGGCGGCGACTGCCCCGGCCCGAGGCCGCTAGCAGCGTGGCGAGCCCCACCAGCCCGCTTTCTGCCAGACTGTGCTCCCACCCAACCCCAAGAACGAGCCCCAGGGAGAACAGCCCGACGACGTGTAGGGCGAGCACAACGAGAATTCCTCGATGCCGTTGGGACCAGACATTGGCGGGCAGCGACCGCCCCGCCGGCAGCGCCTGCCGCACCCCCCGCAGGCACCGCGCGCCCAGCTCACGTGGGTGCCCCGCCGGACAAGCGGACTGCGCCATCTGCCTAACCTCCCGACTGCGATGTGCGCACCGGCGCGCCGTGCCAGGAGGCACGCGCGCCACTAGAGAGATTGTCGGCAGCGGCGCGGCCCTTGTGTAGACGAGACACGCATAGCGCCCGCCGCGCCACGGTGGATGGCGATCGCCCCGGTTCACGCCCGCTCGGGCGCCACCTTACATCTCTTTTCCGCGCGACGTGCCCCGATGGCGCAGCCACTAGCACCCGCGCGCCCAGCCATGCCCGCTCCGGAGCACCAAGACTTGACTTAAGCTCCCTTAACGCTCCCATTCACGGCTTCCGCGCTAAGCTGCCGGCCCAGGTTGGTGTGGATGTCTGGCTTCGCCAAACATACATCCTATCCTCGGCCGAGCGCCGAGGAGCTATGTCTAGTGCTTTCGTTTCAGGGACTTGCTGAGTAGAATGCGAGGGGGAGCACAACTTGTGATAAGGGGGGGAAACCTGTGGCGACCTTCGAAGTAATCCCTCTGCAAGAGGCACGGCGCCTGGTGATGGCCCCGCGGCGCCTCGCCGAGACCGAGTACCGCGAGTACGTGGCCGCCCTGGACGCGAACACGGCCGGCCGCATCGAGCTGGGCGAGGGGGATCGCCCGATCAGCGTCCGGGCGCGCCTGAAGGCCGCCGCCAAGGCGGAGGGCAAGTCGCTGGAGATCCAGCGCCAGGGCGATACGCTGGTGTTCTGGCTGAGCGACGCCAGCAGCGGTCGGTAGTCCCGGCGGCCAAGGTGTAACGCGCGGGCGGTTCTTACGTTTGACTAAGAGAAGGGCAGGGGGAGAGAGTGAGGTGCCGACTCACTCTCTCCCCACCTGGGAGGGGGACCTGGGCCGCTCGCGCGGTCCAGATGCCCTCACTATACCACTGATTTCGCTCCGCGGGCAGGGTTACCTGCCCGCCGCTGTGAAACTTTTTGCCGGCCCCTCCCCCCGCTCGCGTCACGCCGCCCCGGGGTCACGCTCACGCCAGCGTGCGCACCGCCGCGAGCACGGCCTCCACCGCCGCATCCAGCCCCCGCCCGGTATCCACGCGGCGATGGCGCCCGGCGGGCAGCTCCTCCCACGGCTCCCACTCGGCGGCCAGCTGCTGATACACCGCCCAGTCCGCGTCGGACACCGCCTGGACGTCGTGCGCGCGCGCGGCCAGCCGCGCCCGGGCAGTGTCTGGCGCGCACACGCACTCCACCGCCAGCCAGGGCACGCCCAGCCGCGCGGCCAGCGCCACGGCGGCCGCGCGGTGGTCGGCGCGGCGGAACGAGGCGTCGAGCGCGACCGAGACGCCGCGCTCTAGCCAGCCGCGGGCCGCGTCCAGTAGCGCGGCGTATGTCGCGTCGGTGGTCGCCGCGGTGTACAGCCCGGCGCCGGGGCGCGCCCCCTGCCGCGCGGTCGGCGCCAGCCCCGCGCGCTCCTTCCGCACCACGTCGGAATTCAGCGGTACGAGCGCGAGCCGCTCGGCGAGCGCGTGCGCCAGGGTCGACTTCCCGCTGGCGGGCAGGCCGCCCAGCAGCAGGAGAAACGGGCGCCGCGCCCCCCCCGTGTACGCGTAGCGCGCGAGGTCGAAGTAGCCGCGCGCGAGCGTGCGCTGGGCGGCACGAGCAGCACCATCCAGCTGCTTGTCGGCCGCGGCGATACTGGCTACCAGCCCACGCACGGTCGCGCGGTAGCTCTGGTAGAACGGCAGGAGCGTCGGCAGGGCGCGGTCATCGCTGGCGACGACGTAGGCCTCCACGAACGCCGCGCGCAGGTCGGCGCGGCCGTGGCGATCGAGGTCCATCGCCAGGAACGCGACCTCCGCGGCTACGTCGGTGCAGCGCAACTGGCTGCTGAAGTCGATACAGTCGAAGAGGATCACCTCCGCGGGCGAGCCGGCCTCGTCGCCCCCCCGAGCCTGCCGGGCGCCCACCTCCTCGGCCCCGTGTTCCTGCGAGTCGCGGGGCGACGGCCGGTCTTCGCCTTCGGCGTCGTCATGACGAGGCGGAGTCCCCGCGTGGCCGGGGGGCGTCCACGGCGCCAGCGCGCCGTCCCGCCAGGCCGCGGCGTCGACGACGCACACGCTGGCGGCGTGCAGGTCGCCGTGGCCGTCGCGGATGCGCTGCTCGGCCACGCGGCGCTGGAACAGGTCGCGCTGCTCGCGCAAGTAAGCCGCCGTCCACGCCTGCAGGTGCGCGTAGGTCGCGGCGTCGAGCGTGCGACCGACGTACGGCGCGCAGCGGGCGAGATTGTCCTGCACGGTGTGCCGCACCGCGCCGGGCGTGCCGTAGCGAGCGACGCGCGGCCCGGCCGCGGCGGCGGCGTGGAACGCGGCCACCCGCCGCGCGATCTGCTCCAGGAGCGCGGGCGTCGCGGTGCCGGCCGCGAGCAGGCGCGTGAGCATGCCCTCCTCGGGCAGGCGACGCATGGCCACCGCGCGCTCGACCACGCGCCCGCGCCCGCCCACGCGCACGGCGCCCGCGCGCTCCACGATGGGCACGACGCCCAGGTAGACGTCGGGCGCGAAGCGGCGGTTCAAAGCGACTTCGCGGCGGCAGTAGTAGGCGCGGCGCGCGGGCGTCGAGTAATCGAGGAAGCCGAGCGCCACGGGCTTCTTGATCTTGTACACGCGCTCGCCGGCGAGGAGCACGTAGGAGATGTGGGTCTGGCGTAGCTCGACGGCGGCGGGGCGGGGCTCCGGATACGCGGCCGGCTCCAGCAGCGCGCGGATGAAGGGCGGCAGCGCGCCAGCCCCGCGATCGGGCCGCCGTCCGCCGCGCGCGCGCGTCGTGTCCTGTCCGGGTTGGTGGTCCATACCACCAGTGTAGTCGGACGGGAACCGGATGGCAGCCCCGTTAGCTGCCCACGGAGGCCGACTCAGCCGGGGGGGGTAGGGCCTCGTCGTCGGTGGCGCGCGCTTGCAGATCGAGCGCGTCCAGGCGCCGCTCGGTGTTCGCGACGATCGTGTCGAGGCGCGCCAGATGCTCGCCCAGCTCGGCCAGCAAGGCCGGCTCCGGCGCCAGCTTGCGTCCCCGCTGGAGCAGGTGCCGGGCGAGCAGCAAGTGTTCGAGCGCCAGCAACAGCAGCGCCCGACGCCGCGCCGGGGACAGGGGGCTCGCCGGATCACGCGCTTCCCGCAGCCAGGCCAGCGCCCGGGTCTGGTGCGCGGCGGCCTGCTCGACACAGCGAGCGAGGTGGCGCTCGTTCACGGCGCTAGGCACAGATGGCGTCATGGTCACAGATGACCTCGAGCTGGAGACTGCCCTTCGGGCGCGGCGAGGGAGAGCACGCGGCCGCTTCCGTGCCGCGTATACCCGTAAGATCAGCGTCCCCTCGCCGTAAGGAGTGTACACGCCGATATGGCGGCGGCAGAATGCTGGGGGCTTAGACTTGCCTTAGAAGTCAGCTGTCAAGCTGCCGCGCGGGGAGGGCGCGGAAGCTGTAGCCGACGCCGCGCTTGGAGAGGATGTAGCGCGGGTTCGCGGGGTCGGGCTCGATCTTCTGGCGCAGGTAGGTGATGTACAGGTGGACGTAGTGGCTCTCCTCGCGGTACTCGGGCCCCCACACGCGCGCCAGGATCGTCTCGAAGGAAAGCGTGCGCCCCGCGTTCTGGACGAGGTGGTAGAGCAGGCGATGCTCGGTGGGGCGGAGGCGCAGGCGGCGCCCCTCGACGATGGCCTCGCGCTCCTCGAAGTCGATCTGGAGACGCTCGTCGATCGTCACCAGCGGCGATTGCGCCACCTCGGTACCCGCCGTGCGGCGGAGCACCGCCTTGATGCGGGCGGCGAGTTCGGCCGGGCTGAACGGCTTGCTAACGTAGTCGTCGGCGCCGAGCGTCAGCCCGTGGATGCGGTCCGATTCGTCCGAGTGGACCGTGACGATGATGACGGGCACGCTCGAGCTGAGACGCAGGCGCTGCAGCACGTCGAAGCCATCCATGTCCGGCAGGGCCACGTCGAGCAACACCAGGTCCGGGAAATCGTTGCGCACCGCTTGCAGCGCCTCTTCGCCCGTGGACGCCTCCTGCACCTGGAACCCGTGCTGGTGCAGGCTGACCCGCAGGAAATCGACCATCCGCGGCTCATCGTCCACGGCGAGGACGCGCGGCGGCCGCTCGGTCGCGGTGGCGCTCGACCCACTCAGTGCCTCGAGCCCGGTCTGCACACGGCCCTCGCTTTCGCCCCGCGCGGCGCCCCCGCCAATTCAGGGCCGCCGCGGCGCTCGTCAGCTCCAGCCCGCGCGGCGCGGCGGCCAGGCGGGCTGGTTCATGCTACCCGCAAGAAGCATGCCGCCTCTCAACGCCCGAGACGATACGCTGCGCGTTCGCCGAGCGCCGCGGCCAGCCGCCCGGTTACCGGGGGCGCTAGCGGCGCAGCGAGATGCCGGGCGCGGTGCTGGGCCCGAGCGGCGCGCTGGCGTCGGAGATGTTGTTCTGTGCCAGCAGCCATGCCACCACGTCCCAGTACTGCTCATCCGTCAGCGAGCCGGGCGCGTCCTGGGGCATCGAGTCGGTGGTGAAGTCGTACAGCTCCTGCGCGTTGCGAAAGCCCGTCAGCGCCCGCGGCCCGACCACCAGCGGCGCATCGGGCGCGCTCCGCCCGGCCCCCTCGCCGCGCGCGCCGTGACAGCTGGCGCACGACGACGCGTAGATCTCGGCGCCGGCCGCCACCTGCTCGGGCGTATACGCGCGCGCGGCTGGTCCGGCCTGCGCCACCCAGCACCCCGCCGCCAATAGTCCCACCGCGCCCAGGCGCCACGCGCCTCGCCCCCAACGCTGTCCCATTCGCGTGTCCCCCTCCGTCGCTCTCGCCGCCCCGCCGCGGTCGCGGCCGCGAGCCGGGCCGTGTCCGTGCGGCACCCCGCATTATGCACAATCGACGGCCGGGCGCAAGCCGTCGCGGCTCCCCGCTCCGCTAGGTCCAGGTTTTGCAATGCTCTGCACGGACGCGCGCCGCCGATCGACGAATTGCCCGGTCTTTTTGAGACGTAAAGCGGATATGGTGAGTATGATGGAGGGTGGGAGGATACGATGAGCGGACAGGACCTCAACTGGCTGATCGGCGGGCCGCAGGGCAGCGGCATCAATCTCTCGGCCGAGACGTTCGCCAAGGCCTGCACGCGCGCGGGCTATCGCGTGTTCACCAGTATCGAGTACCACTCGAACATCATGGGCGAGCACAGCTACGAGCGCGTCCGCATCTCCGCCGAGGACCGCGGCTCGGCGCTCGACGCCGTCCACGTCATGGTGGCGCTCGACGCGGAGACGCTCGTCGGCCCGCACCACGGGGAGTTTCCCGAGCACCGCGGCCACCTCCACGAGCTGGTCCGGGGCGGCGGCGCGGTCTACGACGCCGCGATCAAGCTCGACGCCGCCCACCTGGAGCGCGACGACGTGCGGCTCTACGCCGTGCCGTTCGACGATCTGCTGCGCCAGACGCTGCGCGAGTTCGGCCGCGAAGACCAGGCCGCTCGCCTGCGCGTCATGACCAACACCATCGCCGTCGGCGCCTCGCTGGCGCTCATGGGCTTCCCCATCGACTGCTTCGCCGCGGTCATCAAGGAGGGCTTCAGCGGGCGCCGCGCGGCGCTGGGCGAGATGAACGCCCGCGCCGCCGCGCTGGGCGCCGAGCACATCCGCGAGCACTTCCCCGAGCCGTTCCCCTTCACGCTGCCGAAGGTCGAGCCGCCCGCGCGCACGCCCATGCTGATCCGCGGCATGCACGCCGCCGCCATTGCCAAGCTGCAGGCGGGCCTCACGTTCCAGTCGTATTACCCGATCAGTCCGGCCACCGACGAGAACGTGTACCTGGAGGCGCAACAGCGCAACTACGACCTGCTCGTCGTCCAGACCGAGGACGAGATCTCGGCCATCAACATGGCCGTGGGGGCGGCGCACGCGGGCGCCCGCGCGTCCACGTCCACCTCGGGCCCCGGCCTGGCGCTGATGGTCGAGGGCCTGGGCTTCGCGGCGATGACCGAAGCGCCCGGCCCGGTGCTGGTCCTGTGGCAGCGCGGCGGGCCGAGCACGGGGCTGCCGACGCGTCAGGAGCAGGCCGACCTGCGCTTCGCGCTCCAGCCCGGCCAGGGCGAGTTCCCGAGCATCGTCGTGGCCCCCGGCGACGTGCCGCAGACCGCCGAGGACTGCTTCGAGGCGTTCAACTGGGCCGACCGCTACCAGATGCCCGTCATCGTGCTGGTGGACAAGCTCCTCTCGTCGTCGTTCTGGACGCTGGACGAGCTGAGCTTCGACGGCTGGCGCATCGACCGTGGGCCCCTGGCCGCCCTGCCGCCGCTGCCGGGCAGCAGCGGGAACGGCCAGCACGCGAACGGCAACGGCGCGAGCGGTGCCAAGGTGACGGACTACCTGCGCTACGCGCTCGTCCAGGGCGGCGTGTCGCCCCGAGCCCTGCCCGGCCAGGAGGGCGGCATCTTCTGGTCCACCACCGACGAGCACGACCCGCGCGGCCACATCACCGAGAACGCGCAGAACCGCATCGACATGATGCGCAAGCGTATGGGCAAGCTCGACAAGGCCGCCGCCGAGATTCCCGCCGACCGCAAGGTACGGCTCTACGGCCCGCCCGACGCCGAGTACACGCTGGTCGGCTGGGGCACGACGAAGGGCGCCATCCTCGACGCGCTGGCGGAGCTGGCAGCGAGCGGCGGCCCGCGCTGCAACTTCCTCCAGGTACGGCTGATGCGGCCGTTCCCGGTGGCCGAGGTGCAGGCCGCGCTGCAGGGCAAGCAGGCGATCCTCGTCGAGAACAACTATACGGCGCAGCTCGGGTCGCTGATCCGCGAGCAGACCGGCATCGACCTGCCCGTGAAGGTGCTGAAGTTCGACGGTCGGCCGTTCTCGCAGGAGGAGATGGTCGAGGGCCTACGCCAGGCGTTCGGCCAGCGGGAGGGCCGCGTGGCCGTGACCCATCTGTCGGCGTAGGGGCGACCGCAATGAGCCGCCGCCGTGACCGGCGGGCCTGGCGCTAGCCTCCTGGCCCGGCCTTCAGGCCGGCTCGGGAGCACCGCAAGGGGCCCCAGGTGCCGGGCGACATGCTAAAAGGGGATTTTTGATGGCAGTTGACACGCGACTCACGGCACGCGACTACAAGACCGACGTCCACAACAACTGGTGCCCCGGCTGCGGCGACTTCGGCATCCTATCGGCGATCCAGAGCGCGCTCGCGCAGCTCCAGATCCCGCCGCACCGCGTGGCCGTGTTCTCGGGCATCGGCTGCTCCGGCAAGGCGCCGCACTACATCAACGCCTACGGCTTCCACACGCTGCACGGCCGCGCCTTGCCCACCGCCACCGGCGCCAAGCTCGCCAACCTCGACCTGACGGTGCTCGCCGTGGGCGGCGACGGCGACGGCTACGGCATCGGCGCCGGCTATTTCGTGAACTCCGGCCGCCGCAACCTGGACTTCACCTACATCGTGTTCGATAACGGCGTGTACGGCCTCACCAAGGGCCAGGGCTCGCCCACCCTGGCGCGCGGCCTGCAAACGAAGTCGATGCCCGAGCCGGCGCTGCAGGACGGCATCAACCCCATCGCGCTCGCCGTCGGCGCGGGCTACACGTTCATCGCCCGCGGCTTCGCCCTCGACGTGAAGCACCTGACCGGCCTCATCGCCGCGGGCATCCAGCACAAGGGCAGCGCCTTCATCGACGTGCTCCAGACCTGCCCGACCTACAACGACCTGTACACGAAGGACTGGTACCAGGGCGCCCGCGACAGCCAGCCGCGCCTCTACAAGCTGGAGGAGCACGGCTACGACCCCGTCGTGCGCGACGCCAGCGACCACGAGGAGATCGTCGCCAAGAAGCTGCAAGCGATCGGCAAGTCGTACGAGTGGGGCCCGCGCATCCCCCTGGGCATCTACTACCAGGCGAACCTGCCGACCTACGAGCAGGAGGCCATCGAGCGACGGCCCAGCCTGGGCCAGACGCCGCTCGCCGCCATGAAGCTCGACGGACGCGACACCGCGCCCCTGCTGGATGCGCTCCGCTAGCCCCTCAGGGATGCAGGGGCGCTCCCCTGCCGGGGGGCTGTGGGGGGTGTCCCCCCCACCTGCCCTTTATTCCTCTTTCCCCCGGAATTGGGGGCCGGGGGGCCGGGGGGTGTGGGGGTGTCCCCCACCAACCTACTTGCTGGAGGAAACCTATGGCAGAGCAGATCGAGCCGGGCGCGATAGTGGAATGCACGGACTACCCGCTGGGCGCGGTCGAGCGCGTGGCCGACGACGGCGCGCTCATCGTGCGGCCGGCGCGGGCCGACTACCTGCTGCGGATCCCGCGCGACCTCGTCGCGAGCGCCGACGCCGGCCGCGTCTGCCTCAAGGTGCGCTTGCAGGACGTGGAGCAGTACGCCCTCGACGAGCGCGGCGAGCGCCAAGCCGCCGGCGGCGTCGAGACCCAGGCCACCAAGGCGGCGCCGACCGCGGAAGAGGTCCTGGGCCTCCCAACCGGCGAGCTACCCACCTCGCCCCAGACCGGCTAGCCGCGCGCCAGGCGTCCACCCGCCCAGACGTTGGAACCGCCGCGATGGCGCGCTGGCTCGGAGCCAGCGCGCCATCGCGGCGGTTCGCGGCGCTGCGCCCCGGCGCTAGCCGGCGCTCGGAATGCCAGCCACCACCTGCACCGGCGTGCTCTCGTTCGTGCAGTGCGTGGTCTGACACCCATTGCCCAGCTGGTCCGCCAGGTTGCTGCCCCAGGCCCAGACGGAGCCATCGCCCTTCACGGCCAGCCCGTGCTGCTCGCCCGCGGCGATCGCGCGCACGTTCGCCATCCCGCCGCTCACCTGCACGGGCGTCACGCGGTTCGTCGTCGTGCCGTCGCCTAGCTCTCCGACCCCGTTCTCGCCCCACGCCCAGGCCGTCCCGTCGTCCTTGATCGCGAGGCTAAAGTAGTTGCCCGCGGCCACCGCGGTGACGCGGACCATGCCGCCGCTGACCTGGACCGGGCTCGTGCGGCTGACCGTCGTCCCGTCGCCGAGCTGCCCGGCGCCGTTGTCGCCCCAGGCCCACACGGTCCCGTCGTCCTTCACCGCTAGGCTGTGGACCAGGCCGGCCGCCACGAAGCGGGCGTTCGTCATGCCGCCGCTGACCTGCACCGGGGTGGTGCTGTAGCCACCCGTGTCCCCGTTGCCAAGCTGGCCCATGTCGTTGGAGCCCCAGGCCCACACGGTGCCGTCCGACTTTACGGCGAGGTTGTGCGACGCGCCCGCCGCGATGCCGATGACGTTGTCCAGGCCGCTCACCTGCACCGGCGTATTGCGATCGGTCGTGGTCCCGTCGCCAAGCTCGCCCACGCTATTGTCGCCCCAGGCCCACACGGTGCCGTCGTTCTTCAGCGCCAGGCTGTGCCGCAGGCCGGCCGCGATGGCCACCGGGCTCGCGCGCACGTCCGACAACCCAGTGACGCGCTCTGGCGCGCTGCGGTCGATGTTCGTGCCGTCGCCTAGCTGGCCCGCCCCGTTGCGGCCCCAGGCCCACACCGTTCCGTCTGAGTCGACGGCCAGGCTGTGGCCGTAGCCGGCCGCGACGGCCGCGGCCGTGATCCCGATGACCTGAACAGGGAAGCTGATCGTGGTAGCGAGCCCGGGTCCGTCCCCGAGCTGACCATCCACGTTGCTGCCCCACCCCCAGACCGTCCCGTCCTCCTTGAGAGCCAGACTATGGCGGCTGCCGGCGCTTACCCCGACGGCGCCCGTGAAGCCAGTCGTCTGGCCGAGCGGGGTCGCCGACGCGTCGGGTGCCGGCAGGGCGGCGGCCCCAATTCCCCCGACTGCCACCAGGCTGAGCGCCACGACCCAGAGAAGGACGCCATGCGCGCGGGTACTCATGCCACTTCTCCCCACTCCTTATGTAAGCCCGCGTCCAGCATGCCAGCCGGCGCCGGAAGGCTCCCTGAACGTCCCGCGCGGCACCCTAAACGCCCCCTTAACAATTCAGGAGGCGCGGCCCGGGGGGCCGGGCTGGAGCGCGGCCGCCCGGGGGGAAGAGGCAGCGGTCGCGCCATTGGCGACACAAGCAGCGAGGCATTCAGGATGATCTCCTGAATGCCTCGCTGGGCCACTACGGCTATGCGCGGGGGCGACGCTAGGCGGGCGCCCCCGCGCGCGCGCCGATGCCGAAGAGCGCCTGCGCGTTGTGGTACAGGATCTTCTCCTTGGACTCGCGCGGCAGGCGCGGGTGCTCGCGCAGCCGTACCAGGTTCTTCGGGAACTCGTTGTCCCAGTGGGGAATGTCCGAGGCGTAGAGGAAGTGCTCGTCGCCGAGCAGCGCCACCGTCTCGGGCAGCATCGTCTCCTCGGCCTCCAGGCTCACGTACACCGGCGACTGCTTGAACAGCGCGCTCGGCTTGATCTTGAGGTGCGGCGCCTCGAACTCCCCGCGCAGCTCCCAGTGCTCGTCCAGCCGGTCCAGGTAGTACGGCAGCCAGGTGGCGCCGATCTCCAAGAAGGCGATCTTGACGTTGGGGAAGCGCAGCGGGATGGCGTTCCACATGACGCTCGTGAAGTGCAGCAGCAGCCCCGCGGTGAACGTGTAGGCGTGCATCTCGCCGAAGGTGCGGAAGCGGTCGCCGCCCACCTCGGCCGACGACTGGCGGTTGCCGTGGATGCACAGCGGCACGCCGAGGCGGTTGGCCTCCGCCCACACCGGCTCGTAGATCTTATCGCCCAGCCCGAACGGCAGGCCCATCGACAGGATCTCGAAGCTGATCAGGCCCAGCTCCTCGACGCCGTAGCGCAGCTCCTCGGCCGCCGCCACTGGGTCCTGCATCGGCAGCACGCCCACGGCCTTCACGCGGGGGGAGATAGCGCTGTAGTCTTTGGCGAACATGGTGTTCGCCGCGCGGCAGAGTGCCTTGGCGAACTCGACCTCGCGAAGCTTCGTGATGTTGCCCGAGCCCGTGGGAAACAGCACGGCATAGTCCATCCCGTGCTCGTCCATCGTCTTGAGCCAGAAGGCCACCTCTTCGTCCGGGGCCATCTTGGCGATCGACATCTCGTTGCCCAGCGTGTTGAACAGCAGGTTGTCCCACGGCTGGTCCGACGGCCAGAAGCTCGTCCCACGGCGGCTCCACGGCTCCGGCAGGTACTTGCGGATGTCGCTCTGACGCTCGACGACGTGGCCATCGGCGTCGATCACGGGCAGATCGTGAGCCATCGGGCTCCTCCTCTCGGACAGCACGGCGTGCGGCACGTCAGCCCCGGCGGCCGCCACGGCCGCGCGCGGACGGCGCATTATACCCGCGGCATCCCGCGCGTGCAGGAGCACCCGCGCGCGGCGGTGCCGGCGGCCAGACACCGCGGGCCGCCAATGCGCTACAACCTCGCGGGGCCTACAGCGGTTTCCCTAGGCATCGAGCCTTGCAGAGCGCGACCGGATAGGGCAGGGACAGGGCTCGCGCCCTGCCGCCCCGATGGGACTGCCAACCGGCGGGTCAAGCGGACCCGTCGTAGGGCAGGGGCTCGTCCCCTGCCGCCCGCTGGGTCTGCTAACCGGCGGGTCAAGCGAACCCATCGTAGGGCCGGGGCTCGTCCCCTGCCGCCCGGCCGACGCTGCCCGGCTCGCTTGTCCTGCTAACCGCTGTCAATACTGGCTGGTGGAGGGAGCGACATGAGTTTGACGCTGGACCAGGCCGCGCGCATCGTCGACACGGCGCTGGCCAAGGGCCGCGAGCTGCGCCTGCAGCCGCTGTGCGTGGTAGTACTCGACGCGGGCGGCCACCTCAAGGCGCTGAAGCGCGAGGACGGCGCGGGCATCCTGCGCGCCGACGTGGCCATCGGCAAAGCCTGGGGCGCCCTGGGCATGAACGCGCCGAGCAGCCGCGCGCTCGGGCAGCGCCTGCAAGACCGCCCGTCGTTCCTGGCGGCGATCGGCATGCTGGCCGAGGGCAAGGTCGTGCCGGTGGCGGGCGGGTTGGCGATTTACCAGGGCGACGAGGTAATCGGCGCGGTGGGCATCTCGGGCGCCTCGTCCGACGAGGACGAGGCGTGCGCCCTCGCCGGCATCCAGGCGGCCGGCCTCGCCGCGCGTGTCTGAGGGCCGCCACACCGCCCGGCTGCTATAACCTAATACTCCGTGGAGCGCGCAGCGCGGTGGGCCGCGGGCCCGCGGCCCACCGCGCTGCGCGCCTGTTAGGCATAAGCGTGAAGGTTGTCGAACCCACCGAGCGCCGCCGGGTCGTGGGCTTCGTCGGCGTGGCCGCTCTCGCCACCGTGGCCGTCCTGGTAGCCGATGCGCTGTCGAAGCAAGCCGTCACGGCCGCCTTGGCCGACGGCAGCGTGCGCGAGATCGTCCCCGGCTGGCTCGTGCTGACCTACGTGCGCAACACCGGCACGGCCTACGGCCTGCTGGCCGGGCAGGGCTGGCTCGTCCTGCCGCTGTCGCTCGCGGCGGCCGTGATCGTGCCGCTCGTCCTGTGGCGCGGCGGCTTCTGGCGGGGCCATCCGCTCCTTGGCGGGCTGAGCGCGGGGCTGATTCTCGGCGGGGCGTTCGGCAACCTCGTCGAGCGCATCCAGACCGGCGCCGTCACCGACTTCATCAACGTGCCGCCCATCCCGCTCTTCCAGGTGTTCAACCTGGCCGACGCCTCCATCTGCGTCGGCGCCGTCCTCCTCCTGCTCCTCAGCAGCACCGACCGCGGCGAGCCACGCGCCGAGAGCTGACCCCGGCGACCGGAGACGCCGCCCCACGCCTGCATCGAGGCGCCGCGCCCTGCCGAAGTTGCGCCCCGTGTAGCCGTGCCGTATCCTCGGGCCACGCGCTAGCGACGGTGGTTGTGCTCCGGCCTGCTCCGGTGGCGGCGGCCGGGCCCGGCCGGCAAGCGGTGCGATCTCGACAGGCTCGTGGACGCGAGCCGCGGAGGAGAAGGGGGCCGCGATGGAACAGCGGGTGACGTTCGAGTCGGATGGGCTGAAGCTGGCGGGTATCGTGCATACGCCGGCCGACCTGCGCCCGGGCGAGCGCCGCCCGGCGTTCCTGGTGCTCCACGGCTTCGGCGGCAACAAGGACGGCAATGGCTCGGAGTGGCCGGCCCGGCAGCTCGCCGACTGGGGCTACGTCGCCCTGCGCTTCGACTTCCGCGGCTGCGGCGAGAGCGAGGGCGAGCGCGCGCGCATCATCTGCCTGGAGCAGGTCGAGGACACGAAGAACGCGATCAGCTACATGCAGGGCCGGCCCGACGTGGACCCCGACCGCGTGGCGCTCATCGGCAGCAGCTTCGGCGCGGCGGTCGCTGTCTACACCGGCGGCGTCGATCCGCGCGTCGCCGCGGTCATCTCACAGGGCGGCTGGGGCAACGGCGAGCGCAAGTTCCGCGGCCAGCACCCGACGCCCGAGGCGTGGGCGCGCTTCACGAACATGCTCGCGGAGGGCAAGCGCCACCGCGAGCGCACCGGCGAGTCGCTGATGGTGCCGCGCTACGACATCGTGCCCATCCCCGAGCACCTGCGCCACAACCTGAACAGCCAGTCGATCATGTACTTCCCCGCCGAGACGGCGCAGAGCATGTACGACTTCCGCGCCGAGGACGTCGTGGGCCAGATCGCGCCGCGGCCGCTGATGCTGCTGCACAGCGCGAACGACTCGGTGACACCCACCGAGCAGTCGATCGAGATGTTCAAGCGCGCGAAGCCGCCGACCGAGCTACACCTGATGACCGACGTGGACCACTTCATGTTCGGCCAGGAGAACCCGCGCGTCATCCACCTGATCGCCGACTGGCTGGAGCGCTACCTGCCGGTCCGCGAAGCCGCGAAAGCCTAGCTGGCGCCCGCCTCCAACGGCGGGGCGTGGATTGGCCGGTGGAGCCGGCCCCGGCGCCCCCCCTTCCTTCGAAGGGTGCGACGCGGAATACTGCGAGCGTCGCTGGGCGGGGGGTTAGGTCCACCCGGTCCCCCCGCGTCCTTCCCCCTTTCCCCTATGCGGGAGTGGGGGGCAGGGGGGTGAGGGGTTGTTAGAGCAGCCGGGGCAGCGGCAGCCCCGCCAGGCCGCGCTGGATCAGCTCGACGCCCGTGAGCAGCAGGATGCCGAGCACCAGGCGGTTGAACACCTTCTGGTCGATGCGGCCCTGGAGCCAGAAGCCGGCGCGGATGCCGGCCGCCGCCGGCACGCAGAGCGCCAGGCTTAATCCCACCGTCGCGGGCGTCACCTGTCCGAGGCCGATCAGCGTGAACAGCCGCAGCACCCCCATCGTGGCGAACATCGCCGATACGGTGAAGGCGAAGGTCGCCTTCGGCAGCTTCAGCGCCAGCAGGTACATCGCCAGGATGGGGCCGGAGACGCCCACCGAGCTGTTCGCCGCCCCGGCCAGCACGCCGATGGCCGGCGACGCCCCGCGCTCCCAGCTCGGCGGCAGCGGCAGCGCGCCGCGGCGGAGCGCCGCCAGCGTCGAGATAATGGTGATGATCCCTAAGCCGAGCGCGATGGCGGGCGCCGGCAGGGCCACCAGCAGGTACGAGCCGACCAGCACGCCGAGCGGCATGGCCAGGAACATCGGCGCCAGCCGGCGCACGACCCCGATCTCCGCGCGGTAGCGCACGACGGGGATGAACATCACGACCGGGGTGATGCCGGACAGGAGGATCACCGCCGCCCGCGCGTCCAGCAGGAGGGCCAGCGCCACGCTCGTGAGATTGGCAAAGCCGATCCCCGTCGTCCCGTTCAGGCAGCCAGCCACGAACACCGCGAGGATCAGCAGCGCGAGCAGGTAGTGATCGACGCCGAGCAGGCGGGTAGCGTCCACGCCGCAATGATGGCACACCGCCCCGCGCCGCGCAACGCCGCGCCTGCCGAGAGGGTCCGCCCGCGCCGCGCCCCACGGCGGCCGGCGTCACGACCGACCGCCGCGGCGCCTGCTGCTCGGTCAACGGTTATTAAGCAGGTGTTGGCTGTTGCCAGCACCCGCTTGATGACCCGTGGCCGGCGCTACACCTTGCCGCGATTCGGATTGGTCGCGCGGATCGTCTTCGCGGTGATCTTGCCGCTCGGATCAACCTCGTAGACGTACACCTCGCCGGTGCCGATCTCCAGCTTCGGGATCTCGTCGTCGGGGATGTTCTCCAGGTGCTTGACCAGCGCTCGCAGGCTGTTGCCGTGCGCCGCCACGATCACGTTCTTGCCGGCCTTCAGCTCGGGCAGGATGTGCTGGTCGTAGTACGGGGCGACGCGGGCGTACACGTCCTTGAGCGTCTCGCCGCCGGGCACGGGGTAGTCCCAGCTGCGGCGCCACTTGAGAAACTGGTCTTCCCCGTACTCCTTCTCCACCTCCCACTTGTTCTTCGCCGTCAGGTCGCCGTAATCGCGTTCGTTCAGCGCCGCGTCCTCGACGACCGGCAGGTCCTGAATGCCAAGCGCGGTCGTGATGTCGTCGAGCGTCTGCCGCGCCCGCTTGAGCTTCGACGTGTACGCCACGTCGAACTTGATGCCCCGGAGCGCCTCGGCGGCGCGGCGGGCCTCGGCATGGCCGGCCTCGGTGAGCGAGACGTCCCGCCAACCCGTCCAGAGCCCCAGCGTGTTCCATTCCGACTCGCCGTGTCGCACCAGCACCAGGTAAGCCATTTCTCACTCCGCGGCGCTTGCCGTCGGCGCCGACGCGCCTGCTGCGCGCGTTATCCTAAGAGAGGATGGGCAACCGGCCGAACGGAACGCGGGATCGCGCGATTCGGCCGCCGGGGGCCAGGGTGTCCGGCCCGCGCCGTCACGCCAGCATCCTTGCGCTACTATCGCCCGCGCGGCCCGCCCGCTTCAAGTCGCCGGGCCGCGCGGCGGCTCGTGCCGCCCCGTGCGAGTCCGTAGCAGGGGGCAGCCAGCGGCGCTTCGCCGCCCGACGGCAGCGGGCGGGGCAAAATGCGGGCGGCCGAGCCTCGGCTCGCCCTATGCTGGCTGTCGGAGCGGGTGGACCTGCCCGGGGAGCCCGACGCTCCGTGGGCGGACGGGCGTCTCGCAGGAGGGGGTGCAGTATGATGCGGGTGCAGCTTGGATGCCGCCTTGGCCTGGCGATCGTGCTGGCCGGGGCGCTGCTGACCGCGGCCACCGGCGCCCGCGCGGCCCCCGTCGCGCAGGGCGACACCGCGCTCGATCCGGGCGAGCTGTTCGCCCGCGCCATCGCCGAGGCCGACCACGACGACCTCGCCGACGCGATCGCGGACCTGGACCAGGCCATCCGCCTCAACCCGGATTACCTCGAGGCCCACGTCGCGCGGGGCCAGCTACGGCTGCTGAACGGCGATGCCGCCGAGGCGGCCGACGATTTCGCCGCGGCCACGCGCATCGCGCCGAACGATCCGGTCGGCTACAACGAGCTAGGGGGGGCCCGCCTGGCGCTCGGCGACAACGCGGAGGCGCTGGAGGCCTACGACCAGGCCGTCCGCCTGGCACCCGACAACGCCCGCATCTACTACAACCGGGCTCGGGTCCGCACGCTGCTAGGCGACAGCCAGGGCGCGCTCGACGACTATTCGCGAGCCATCGAATTGAACCCGGGCTTTGCCGCCGCCTATTTGGATCGCGGCGTCCATCGCTCCCGCCTGGGGGACCTGGCCGGCGCTATCGACGACTACTCGCGAGCGCTGGACCTGAACCCCAACTACGCGCTCGCGTACCTCGACCGCGCCCGCGCCCGCAGCCGGCTCGGCGACCTGGCCGGCGCGGTCGACGATTACACGCAGGCGCTCCAGAGCCGGCCCACCGCCGAGGCCTACTACGAGCGCGGGCTCACCCGCGCGCGGCTGGACGACTACGAGGGCGCGGTCGTGGACTACACGCTCGCGCTCGACCTCGACCCCAGCGCGAGCGCCATCTATACCAGCCGGGGCGTCGCCCGCGCCCGCCTCGGCGACGACGCGAACGCCATCGACGATTACACGCAGGCCATCCGCCTGAACCCGGCAGATCCCACCGCCTATTACAACCGCGGCCTGGCCCACGGCCGACAGGGCGACTACGCGGCGGCGGTCGCGGACTACACGCGCGCCCTGCGGCGGAATCCCGACCACGCGAGCGCGACCTACAGTCGCGGCCGCGCCCGCGCCCACCTCGGCGACACGCCAGCCGCCCTGGACGACCTGCGCCGCGCCGCCGCGCTCTACGAGCAGCAGGGCGACGAGGCCGGCGCGCGGCGCGCCGAGAACGCGATCGCTACCCTCGAGAAAGGCACCGCGGCGGATGCGCCGGCCGCGCTGCCAGCGGCGCCAGAGGACCGCTGATCGCGCCGGGCCGCGGCGCCGCTACGGCAGGCGCGGGGGCAGCCAGCGCCAGCAGTCGCCCACGCGGACCAGCGGGATCATCTCCACGTCCGACACCGTGCCCAAGGGCGCCCCGCGCGCGACCCGCACCGGCACCTCCGACACGGCAGTGAAGCCAGTGCCGGTCACGCCCCAGGTCCAGGCGGGATGCACGTCCGCGGGGAAGACCTCGACGTCGAGGATCGGCGCGGCGATCGCCTGCGCCTGCCGCGCCGCGGCGAACACCTGGCGGGGCACGCGCAGCTGCGCCTCGGGGTGCAGCACGTCGTAGGCCAGGTCCCACTGGCCGCCCGCGAGATACTCGCCCACCAGCTCGCTGGCCGTGTCCTCAGGCGTATCGGGGCAGCCCTCGTCCTGCGCCGCGACGGCCGCCGGCCGTCCCATCAGGCCGACCAGCGCCAGCGCGACCAACATCCGCCACATGTCACCCTCCCTCCAGCGCGGAGCCTCTGTGCCCCGCAAGGCATAGACGCGCGTTGCAAGACACGGGCCAGAACCTGCCCCTCAACTCCCTCCCCCCCGCTCCCCTGCCCCATCGGGGGGCGAGGGCTTTCGGCTCCGCCCCCGCCGTCCCCCCGTTCCCCTACGGGGGAGAGGGGTCACAGCCGCGTCAGCACCTCGTTCAGCAGCCGGTCGAGGTGGGCCGGATCGCTGCTGACGGGACCGACGATCAGCACCTCGGCGCCCGCCGCCTGGTACTCCTGGGCGCGCTCGCGGCACAGCGCCGGCGGCCCGACGAGCGAGGCGGCCGGGACGCCCTGGCGCGCCGGCGGGTAGTAGTGCCGCATGTAGGCGGCTGCCCGCGCGTCGGCCCGCGCCTGGTCGTCGTCCACCGAGGCCCACACGAGGCAGGCAATCGTCAGGGCCCCGGGATCGCGCCCGGCGGCTGCCGCGGCCTGGCGCACCGTGTCGGCGGCCGCGCGCAGCCCCGCCGGCCCGCCGGACGAGCTGCCGATGTAGCCGTCCGCCAGCCGGCCGGCGCGGCGCAGCGCCGCCTCGGCGCTGCCGCCCACCCACAGCGGCGGCCCGCCCGGCTGCGCCGGCCGCGGACCGATCGGCCCCGCGGCCAGCTGGTAGGCGCGGCCCTCGTGCGCCAGCGGCGCGCCGCTCCACACCTGCCGCAACACGCGCATCGCCTCCGCGAGCCGCGCGCCGCGCGCCGCGTAGGGCACGCCCGCCGCCACGAAGTCGTCCGGGCGGCTCCCCACGCCCAGCCCGAGGATCACGCGCCCGCCCGACAACACGTCGAGCGTGGCCACCTGCTTCGCCAGCAGCGCCGGCGGCCGGAGCGTCCCCAGCAGCACGCTGGTGCCGAGCCGCACGCGCGTGGTGCTGGCGGCGACCGCGGCGAGCGCCACGAGCGGCTCGACGTTGTCGAACACCAGCCGGTCGATGATCCAGACCGAGCCAAGCCCGGCGGCCTCGGCGGCCCGCGCGAAGGTAACGGCGGTGTCGGCCCGCGCGTCGGGCGCGGCCGTCGGCAGCATCAGGCCAATCTGGGGCATCGTGACCTCCTCGGGGGCGGCGCACCGCCGCCTTCGCCGGGGCAGCGTCGGCGAAACCGCGCCGGCCGCTGCCAGTCTACCGCATCGGCGCGCGCCACGCAGGCCCCAGGAATCGGGCGCCGCCCGACAGGGCGACGCGCCCGCGGCGGCCGGCGGTGGAGCGCCGCAAACCCTGGCAGCCGGCGCGGGCCGCCAGCGTATAATTCGCCGTGCTCCCGACCATCCCCATTCTCGCCCGTGAGTATTGCCGCCCCATGCACATCAAGGACATGATCTCCCTGGCCCAGCCCGCGGCGCCGCTGCGCTCGCACGAACCGCCGTCCGACCGGCCGATGCCGCCAGTGGCGATGGATGTCGTCCTGGAAGAGCCGGTTTCGCGGGCCCAGCACCTCGTCGACGGCGTCAGACGCATCAAAGCAACCCCCTGGTATCGCCTGCTTCGCAAGCGCGGCCTGCGCTTCGTCCCCCTGGGCCACCGGGAGGGCGTGATCGTGCTCGTGGTGGGCACGGCGGCGTCGCTCGGCGCCACCTACCTCACCTACAAGCGTCTGAAGAAGGCCCACGACGCGGCCACCGAACCCGATTAGCGCCCGACGGGCTCCCACGCGTCGCTTCCCCCCGGATCCGCAATGGCTTAGCAACGTCCGTCCTCTGCCGTTCGCTTCACGCCGCGTCCTAGGCTTAACATCGGCGCATCGGCCGCAAGCGGGCTGCCCCCTCGCGGTTTGTAACATCGCGCGCCGTGGCGAGCCCGGAAAATTGCACCGCATGACCTGACCAGCCATCATTGTTAGCGGAGCGAGCGAGATGGGGAGAGGCAATGCTGCGCCGAGCGCGAACGCGGCCGGTAGCGCAGGCCTTGTCGAGTTCGCGCACGCTCAGCCGCTCGCTCCGCTCCAAGGGGGGCGAGGCTTTCGCCCGCCGCGTCCGCCTCATCACTCACCGCTTCGGCTGGAGCCCTGCCCCGCTTGTCCGCGCCATGGCTCTCTACGCCGACGTGTTGCGCGAGCAGCAGGCGGCCGCGACCTGGACGGTCACCGCGAACGCCGCGCGCCGCCACCCCGCGGTGCTCGCTCCGTACCGCGAGTCGCTCGTCGAGCTGGGCATTCACGGCTGGCGGCACACCGACCACCAGTGCTCAGACCTCCCGACGCAGCACGCCGAGGTGCAGCGCGCGCTCGCCGAGCTGGCCCGCCTGGGGCTCCAGCCGGCCGGTTGGCGCAGTCCTTACCTGCGCAGCGGCGCGGGCACCCTCGCGGAGGTCGGCGCGCTCGGGCTGCGCTGGGAGGCAAGCGCCTCGCTGGAGTTTCCCTGTGCGCGCAAACAGGTGCTGAGCGCGCGCGGGGCGGATACCTGGGAGCGGGCCATCGCGTTCTATGGTGCCGAGCCCTGGGAGGCGCGGCTGGCGCTGCCCTGGGTGACGGGCGGCGTCGTCCGCTTCCCGACCGCCCTGCCCGACGACGAGATGCTGATCGACCGTCTGAGCCTGCCCACCGCCGACCTCACGGCCATCTGGCTAGGCATGTTCGACCGCACCTATGCCGACGGCGAGCTCCTGGTCATGCAGCTCCACCCGGAGCGCGCGCGCGATTTCGCGGCGCCGCTGGCCGCGCTGCTGGCGCGCGCCCGTGCGGCGCGGCCCGCCGTCTGGATCGCCTCCCTGAGCGACCTCGCCGACTGGTGGCGGCGCCGCGCCACGGCCCAGCTCGTCGTGGCGCCGGCCGCCGACGGCTGGGCCGTTGCCGTCGAGGGGCCGATGGGGCCGCTGGCCGAGTGCGTCACGCCGCGCGCGAGCGTCGCGCTGGTCGCCGCCGGTGATGCCCCGCTGGCGCCGCCGCCGCCAGCCCCCGCGCGCGTTCTGACGATCCCCGGCGGGGCCTGGCCGGGCGTGGGCGTGGGCGGCCCCGCCGCACCGTCCGTCGTCGCCCGCTTGCGGGCCATCGGCCTGGCGGCCGAGCTGCGCGCCCCCGGCCGCACCTACGCGGCGACCCTGGACGATCCGGCGGATACCGCGCTGGCAGCGCTCGTGCGCCGCATCGCGCAGGGCGAGGGCCTGGCCGGCCCGCTCGTGCGGCTGGCCCACTGGCCCGAGGGCTACCGCAGCGCCGTCGCCATCACCGGCGACCTCTGCGCCATCACGCTCTACGACTTCGCGGCGCGCATCGCCGGGATGGCTTGATGGAGACGGGGGCGCTCGTTATCGGCGGCGACTACCAAGGGTTAGGGATCGTCCGTAGCCTTGGGCGGCGCGGCATCCCCGTCTGGGTGCTCGACGACGAGCGCTCGATTGCCGCGGTCTCCCGCTACACCCGGCGCGCCCTCCCCTGGCCGACCGACGCGGGGTGCCAGCGCGACTACCTGCTGGCGCTCGCCAAACAGCACCGGCTGGACGGCTGGGTGGTCTACCCGACGCGCGACGAGACGGTCGGGCTGCTGGCGCGCGAGCACGCCGCGCTGGCCGAGCGCTACCGCCTCGCCACGCCGCCCTGGGAGATCACCCGCTGGGCCTACGACAAGCGGCTCACCTATCAGCTCGCCGCCGAGAGCGGCCTCGCCGCGCCCTGGACGCGCTACCCGGCCAACCGCGACGAGGTGGCCGCCCTCGACTGCCAGTACCCGGTCATCCTCAAGCCCGCCATCAAGGAGCATTTCTACCGCCACACCCACGCCAAGGCCTGGCGCGTGGACGACCGCGCGGCGCTGCTCGCCCGCTACGACGAGGCGTGCGCCCTGCTGGCCCCCGACGAGCGCGACGAGATCATGGTGCAGGAGCTGATCCCGGGCGGCGGCGAGGCCCAGTTCTCCTTCGCCGCCCTCTGCCACGATGGCGCCATCCTCGCGTCGCTCGTGGCCCGCCGCTGGCGCCAGCACCCGATGGACTTCGGCCACTCCAGCACTTACGTCGAGACGATCCAGCTACCCGGAGTGGCGGCCGCGGGCACGGCGCTGCTCGCGGCGATGCGCTACAGCGGCCTCGCCGAGGTCGAGTTCAAGCGCGACCCGCGCACCGACCGCTACAAGGTGCTCGACGTGAACGCGCGGACCTGGGGCTGGCACACCATCGGACCGCGCGCGGGCGTGGACTTCCCGTACCTCCTCTGGCGGCTGCTGCACGGCCAGCCGGTGCCGGCGACGCGCGGCCGGCCGGGGGTGCGCTGGATGCGCCTGCTCACCGATCTACCGACGGCGCTCCTGGAGATCCGCCGCGGGCGGCTCGCGCCCGGCGCCTACCTGCGATCGCTCGCCGGCCGGCCGACCCCATCGGTCTTCCAGGTTGACGATCCGCTCCCGGCGCTCCTCGAGCTGGCGCTGGTGCCCTATCTCTGGCGGCAGCGTGGCTATTGACCCGAGACATTGGGCCCGGGGGGATGCGCCCCAACCCGCTCCCGAGGGCCTGGGGATTCTGAGCGAAGTGAGGTTGAGATGAGCGAGCAGCAGACGGACGTGGCGGTGGTCGGCGCGGGGCCGTATGGGCTCTCGACCGTAGCCCACCTGCGCGCGGCCGGCGTAGAGACGCGAGTGTTTGGCGAGCCAATGGTGTTCTGGCAAGAGCAGATGCCCGTCGGCATGTTCCTCCGCTCGGCCTGGGAAGCCTCGCACATCGCCGACCCACACCGCCGCTACACGCTAGAAGCCTACCAGGCGGCGACTGGCGCGCGCTTCGCCGCGCCGGTGCCGCTCGACGACTTCGTGCGCTATGGCCAATGGTTCCAGCAGCAGGTGGCGCCCGACCTCGACCGCCGCCGCGTGGCGCGCGTGGCCCGCGAAGGCGCCGGCTTCTGCCTGGAAACCGAGGACGGCGATACGCTGCGGGCGCGGCGCGTGGTGCTCGCCACCGGCATCGCCAACGTCGCCCACAAGCCGGCCGAGCTGCGCATGCTGCCGCCCGACAAGACCTCGCATTCCTCCGAGGAGCGTGACCTCCGCCGCTTCGCGGGCCAGCGCGTCGCCGTGATCGGCGGCGGGCAGAGCGCGCTCGAGTCGGCGGCGCTGCTCCACGAGGGCGGCGCCGACGTGGAGGTGCTCGTGCGGGCGCCGCGCATCCATTTCCTCAAGGGCGCCGGCCTGCGCAGCCGTCTACGCGACCGCCTCGGCCCCGCGCGGCCGCTGCTCTACCCCGACACCGACGTCGGCCCGCCCGGCCTCAGCTTCCTGGTTGCCCACCCGGCGCTGTTCCGCCAGTTCCCACGCGAGCTACAGGACCGCATCGCGCGCCGCTCGATCCGCCCGGCCGGGGCCGCCTGGCTTCGCCCGCGCCTGCAGGACGTGTCGATCACGCTGGGCCGCGCCGTGGTGGGCGCGGCGCCCGACGGCGAGCGCGTGCGGCTGACGCTCGACGACGCGACCGAGCGCCGCGTCCACCACGTCCTGCTCGCCACCGGCTACCGTGTGAACCTCGACCGCTATAGCTACCTGGACCCCGCGCTCCTGCGCGCCATCGAGCGCGTCGACGGCTACCCGGCCCTGCGCGCGGGCTTCGAGACCTCGGTGCCCGGGCTGCACATGGTCGGCGCGCCGGCCGCCATCAGCTTCGGGCCGCTGTTCCGCTTCGTCTCCGGCACCGGCTACGCCGCCCGCCCCCTCACCCGCCGCGTCCTCGCGGGCGCCCGCGCGGCGTAATATCAAGCGACGCCGATCAGTTCGCGTACACCGCCAGCAGCCAAGCAGGCCGGGCCGGTAGGAAGAGGAAGGATTGGCCGTCAGTTGGTATAACTGCGGCAGGCGCCGGCCGCCGGCGGTTGCCATCGCCATGGAGCCCATCGACGGGCGACCAGATGGTAGGCCCGGGCCTCGTCCCCTGCCGCCCGGCCGGGACAGCTAACCGCTCGCTTCCAGACACCGCCAAGCGTAGGGCAAGGGCTCGTCCCCTGCCGCCCGGCCGGGTCTGCTCATGCCAGCCGATCTACCAAACCCGAGGTAGGGCAGGGGACGAGCCCCTGCCGCCCGGCCGACGCTGCCCGGCTCGCTCACCCTCTAGGCCGCTGTAGTCGAGCCTTCGCGCACCGTCAGCTCACGGCGCTGCAACGAGCAGGCTGGTCATCATGATGCTCGACGACGCCGACTCGCTTGGAGCGCCTTGCCGAGCGTGTGCCCGCCCAGGTTGACGTCGGGACGGCTTTCACGCCGCTGCTCCTCGGCTTGCTCTCTTGGCCCCGCCCCCGACACTGGTGCCCGTGCCCACCGCGCCGGTTGCCGCGCCTGGCGCCGCGCTGGGAGCCGAGCCCAGGGTGCCGGTGATCCCGGCGGTGAATAGCCTAGGGCTGATCGGGCTGGGACTGGTCGCGCTGCTAGTCTTCGCGCGGCGCGCGCACGGCGCCGCCGGCCCGCCGCCCGTGCCACCGCGAAGCGCCGCCACCTGTCCCGAGAATAGTGCCTCTGAAGCCGCCGCGGCCAGCGGCCCCGCCGGCTGCATCTCACCCCATTGACCGCGACACCGTTCCCGGCGAGACCGGCCGGCGCTGACACGTCGCTGGATTTGACGGCCGGCGGGCGCGCGAGGCGTGGATACCTATCCATTAAATTGGGTCAGTGTGGCACAATGTGAGCGAAGCAGCCGACGCCGTGCCGAATGTGGGTGTTGCGCTGCCACCTGAGATAGCCGCCGCATGGCGGGAGGGGGGCAAGCATGCGACCGACTGGCGGGTGGTCCCGGCGACTCCTGACGAGTGGCGGCGTCCTGGCCGCCACGGTGGCGCTGCTCGTGGCAAGCAGCCCGGCGCTGGCGCAAACGCCGCCGCCGACGACCAATCAGGGCCCGCGTTTCGGCCAGTGGGGCCCCGGTGAAGCGCCGCCCGCTCCCGAGGGGCCTGCGCCGGGCGCGCCGCCATCCGTGCAAGCCGCGCCTCCGAGCGCGCCCCCGTCGCAGCCCAGCCTGCCGCCGCCTTCGCCTCAGCCGAACTGGTGGGGCGGCTGCAACTTCGACCTGCGCGGCAGCTGGTACGTCGAGGGCCGCCAGGACCAGCCGTGGTATCGGCCCTACACCACCAACCTGTACGTCTCGCAGTACGCCAACTGGCTGCGCATCGACCAGCCCGACGCGGGCTACACCTACTACGGCCAGTGCAACGGCAACAACGTCACGCTGGACGTGTACCAGGGCTCGCAGTTTATCGGCTACGAGAATGGCGTGGCCGACTGGGGCGGCGGCGCCTACGCCCGGTGGGGAGGGCCGCGCGTGCGCGCGAGCTGGCAGACGTTCGTGCCCAGCTCGTCCTCGGGCACTGAAACCTGGCACCGCTAACGACGAAACAGGGAATAGGCGACACGGCGGCCCGGACCGCCAGCGCGGGCATCACGAGGCCCCGCCTTTGGCTTGCCGTGCGCCATGCCGCTCGTGCCGTGTCGACCGACAGACGAGGGATAGTGTGAGCGAGCCGATCCGAGTCCTGCTGGCGGACGATCACACGCTGTTCCGCCAGGGGCTACGCCACTTGCTCGCCGACCATCCTCGGCTGAAGATCGTTGGCGAGGCCTCCAGCGCCGACGAGGCGGTAGAGGAGGCGCAGCGGCTGAAGCCCGACGTCATCCTCATGGATCTGCACATGCCGGGCGGTGGCGGCATCGAAGCCACCCGCATCCTGCGCGGCGAGATGCCCGACGTGGGCGTGCTCATCCTGACGGTCTCCGAGAACGAGGAGGACTTGTTAGCGGCCCTGCGGGCGGGCGCCAAAGGCTACATCCTCAAGACCTCCGACTTCGAGCAGCTGCTGCGCTCGCTGGACACCGTCGCCGCCGGCCAGGCCGCGCTGGCGCCCGAGATGACCACGAAGCTGCTGACCCAGCTCAGCACCGACGACGCCACCCCCGGCCCGCGGCGACGCCCCGAGCCGCATCATCAGCTTAGCGAGCGCGAGCTAGAGATCCTGAAGCTCATCGCGGAGGGCGCCAGCAACCGCCAGATCGCCGGCCAGCTCTATCTTAGCGAGAACACCGTGCGCACCCATCTGGTCCACATCCTCGGCAAGCTAGGCCTCGAGAACCGTGTCCAGGCCGCCGCCTACGCCCTGCGGAACGGCCTCGCGTCTTAAAGCCGCCGACGCGCAAGATGAGCCGCCACCGTCTGGCGGGACCGCCCTTCCTGCCCCCGCGGCTCCCGGCACCCGGCCCGGCTCCCCGCGTCTCCCGAGCGACCGCTCCTCGGCCAACCCGGATCTCTCGTAGACGCGACGGCGCCAAGGAGCACGGTCCGGTCCGCTGGCGCACCGCATGCACGTATGACGGGTAGTGCGCCATATCGGGGCGCTGCTTCCTGCGCCGTGCCGAGGGAGCTTCCGTCCAGTATCGTGTCGAACCCGGCGCAGGCGTTCCTTTACTCCCTCTCCCCCTGAGAGAGGGCCGGGGGAGGGCGTCCTCCCCCTCTCCCCCTGGGAAAGGGCCGGGGTGAGGGCGCCTTCCCTCGTCCCTCCCCCTCTCCCCCTGGGAGAGGGCCGGGGTGAGGGCGTCCTCCCCCTCTCCCCCTGGGAGAGGGCCGGGGGAGGACCGGTCTCTCCCCCTCTCCCCCTGAGAGAGGGCCGGGATGAGGGCCCGTCTTGGTCGGCGAACCGCCGGGCCGCATCGGGTATCATCCGCCGTCGCCGGACGACCGCCCCTCGCCAATGCCGTATTGAGTGAGAGGCCGCGAGGCGCGCAGGAGAGCGCCCGCCCTCCGGCGCGACGTGGTCGCCTATCTTACGCCGTACACGCCTCCACCCCACCCGCCCTACCGCCCGGTCCCGGGGCCCCGCCCCGCCGGCACCGGCCGCCGCGGGTCGCTCGGTAGAGTATCGTACGGGGTAAACGATGCGACCTTCCGCGCCCGAGGAGCCCGCGCCAACCCGCGCCCGGCCTAGCACTTAACCACCCGGTCAAGGAGCATCGTTTGACCGTTCCTCGGCCAAATTGCGCCGCGGATCAGTCGCCTCACGCCCAGGCTGGCACGCCGGCTGCTTTGGAATCGCCCAGAGCACGGTTCGCCGGACGGCGCCCGGGCATCCCACACGCGCGGAGAGACAACATGCCGTATCGGCTCTTTGTCAAGGACACGGGGCAACCCATCGCCAACATCTCGGAGGAGCAGCTCCAGACGCTCGTCGATCTGCTCGAAGAAGAGGACGCGGACGATCGCGACTACTACGTTGACGGCGCCGTGCTCGACTATCTGGCTGACCGCGGTGCCGATCCCGCGCTCCTGAGCCTGCTCCGCAGCGTGCTGCCCCCCGGCGGCGGGGTCGAGGTCGAATGGACAGCGGCGTAGCCCCGGCCGGGCAGCCTTCGCCGCAGGACCTATTGGCCGCGCTCCGCGAGCGCTTCGGCTTCGCGACGTTCCGGCCAGGCCAGGAGCGGATCGTCCGCGACCTGCTCGCCGGGCGCGACGTGCTGGCGGTCCTGCCCACAGGCGCGGGCAAGTCCCTGCCCTATCAGCTCGCTGCCCAGCTCCTGCCGGGCGTCACGCTCGTCGTCACGCCGCTGCTCGCGCTCATGAAGGACCAGGTCGAGTCGCTGCGCGCGCGCGGCGTGCCCGCCGAGATGATCAGCAGCGCGCAGACCGCCAGCGAGGATGCGGCGGCGCTCGACGACGTGCGCCACGCTGAGGCCAAGCTACTCTACGTCACGCCCGAGCGCTTCGACGACGCCGACTTCGTGGCCGCCATGCGGCGCCTGCCCATCGCGCTGTTCGTGGTGGACGAGGCGCACTGCGTCTCCGAGTGGGGGCACAGCTTCCGCCCCGCCTACCTCGCGCTCGGCCAGGCAGCGGCGGCGCTCGGTCGCCCAACGCTGCTCGCGCTTACCGCGACCGCCACGCCCTGGGTCCGCCAGGACGTGATCGAGCGCCTGGGCCTGCGCGACCCCGACGTGGTCGTCCGCGGCATGGATCGCCCCAACCTCTTCCTCGAAGTCATCCGTGTCGAGGACGAGCGCGAGGACCGGCGCGTGCTGGAGCGGCTGCTCCGCGGCGACAGCGCGGGCACGGGCGAGCCAGCCGACGACGGTCTGGCAGCCGGACTGGCGGAGGCGATGCAGGGCAGTGGCATCGTCTACACGGCGACCACGCGCGCGGCGCGCGAGACCGCCGGCTGGCTGCGCGAGTGGGGCATCGCCGCCGACTACTACCACGGCCAGCGCCGCAAGGCCGATCGCGAGCGCGTGCAGGACGCCTTCATGGACGGCACGCGGCGCGTCATCGTGGCGACCAACGCCTTCGGCCTGGGCGTGGACAAGCCGGACGTGCGCTTCGTGATCCACCGCGACGTGCCAGCCAACCTCGAAGCCTACTACCAGGAGGCCGGTCGCGCCGGGCGCGACGGCGCGCTCGCGCGCTGCACCCTCATCTACCGCCCGGGCGACCTGGGCCGCGCGGCCTTCCTCGGGGCCACTGGTGAGCTGACGCGCGACGAAGTCGTCCGCGGCCACCGCGGGCTGATGGCCCGGCGGGAGGGCACCCTGCGCGAGCTAGCGGCGGCGACGGGGCTGAGCCGCGGCGACATCGCCCGCCTGCTTGGCATTCTGAAGGCGGAGAGGCTGGTGGCCGAGCGGCGCGGGCGCTTCCGCCTGCTGGTGCCGGACTTCGATCCGGCGGCCATCCCGCTGGAGGCCGAGGCGCGACGCCGCGCCTACGAGCACAGCCGGCTGGAGATGATGCGCGGCTATGCCGAGTGCCCTGCCTGCCGCCGCCGCTACCTGCTCAACTACTTCGGCGAAGAGTACGAGGCCGAGCGCTGCGGCCGCTGCGACAACGACCTCGCCGCCCCGCCCGAGGCCGCCGCGCCGAGCGCGGCGGCCGCCGAGGGGCCGTTCGCCGTCAACGACCGCGTGGTCCATGCCGCGTGGGGCGCCGGCGTGGTCCACCGGGTGGCCGGCGACACCCTGACCGTCTTGTTCGACCAAGTAGGCTACAAGACGCTCCGCAGCGACATCGTGCAGGAGCAGGCCCTGCTGCAGAAAGCCTGATCGGGCTAGGAATCTACAGCGGTTATCACGGCCGTGGAGCCGCTGTACAGCGGCAGCGTCGTAGGGTCGGGGCTCGTCTCCTGCCCGGTGGAACCGACCCGGCAGCCCAACCACGCGCGAGGGGACGACAGAGCAATGTCCGGGACCCCGGCCCAGAACGAAGACCTGCACGGCAGCGCGCCCGACACGGCTACTGTCGCGCTGCTGTTGATCGACGTGATCAACGACCTGGAGTTCCCCGGCGGCGACGCGCTGCTGGCGCACGCGCGCCCGATGGCCGAGCGGCTCGCGGCGCTAAAGCGGCGGGCGAAGGCTGCCGATATTCCCGTGATCTACGTCAACGACAATTTCGGCCGGTGGCGCTCCGATCTGCACGCGCTGGTCGCCCACTGCCTAGAGAACGACGTGCGCGGCAGGCCAATCGTCGCGCTGCTGCGGCCCGATGCAGACGACTACGTTGTGCTGAAGCCGAAGCACTCCGGCTTCTTCTCGACCACGCTCGACACGCTCCTCAAGTACTTGGAGGCGAGCACCCTGATCCTAACGGGAATGGCCGGCAACGTCTGCGTGCTGTTCACGGCGAACGACGCCTTCATGCGCGACTTCCGCCTCGTGGTTCCCGCCGACTGCGTGGCCTCGATCGACCCGGCAGACAACGAGCACGCGCTGGCCCAGATGCACTCCGTCCTCGGCGCCGATCTCACGCCCTCAACGGCCCTCGACCTGGACCGGCTGCGCCGCCGAGCCGCGCAGCCGGTCCACCACTACCTTACCGGCGGGAGCTAAAGCCGCTTGCAGGGACGGAGAGCGACCGGCGTCGCGTAAGAGCGGGTCTGGTGCCCGCCCGCGGCCTGTGGCGCGGAATCCTGCAGGCGCACGCGCCGCCCAAGCCCCTGGCCAAGGACGGGCAATCCCATCCCTCGGCACCGGCTTAAAAGAGCGGCGGCCGCGCGCCGCCCCGGCCTGCGGGGCGGCGCGCGGCCGTGCGCGCTACACGCCGCCGGGCACGTCGGGGAGGCTGCTCAGCCCCGCGTGAGTGTCGTGCTCGATGCGGGCGCTCGCCGTGAACTGCGCCCCCACGGCTTCGGCCTCGATCTCGAAACTGATGCGCAGGCCATTCTCCAACTCAAGCTCGCCGCCGAGCGTGCGGGCCTGTTCGAAGAGTTCGGCGTCGGGCGTGCCGGCCGGGGCGACGACCATCAGCTTCCCGCCGACGACCGCAATGTCGACCGCGTCGTCGCCCTGCACGAGGTTGTCGGGCGCCAGATCATCCGCCGTGATACCCTCGCCGACGAACGCCATCTGCACGTTGCGCCGCTTCATGCTGCCTCCTCTTGACGGCCGCATCGTGTGGACGCGGGCCGTTATAAGGCCGGAGCCTTCGCAACTCGCGTGCCGCCGCGCGGCGCGAAGGGGCGGCGCCTACAGCAGCACGTCGCCGACGGTGACGCGATGGAGCGCGCCGCTCGGCAGGCGCAGGAGCAGGGCCCCGTCGAGCGCGGCGCCCTCGACACGCCCGGCCAGCGTTTCGGCGTCTGTGGCGAGGCGCACCGTCTGGTGGCGCCGCCACAGATGGCGTAGCCATTCGCCGTACAGCCCCCCCTCCCAGGCCGTCGCGGGCGCGGCCAATAGGGGCGCTAGCTCGCGCAGGAGCGCGCCGAGCAGCGGCCCGCGCGGCAGCGGCCGGCCCAGCTCCCAGTCGAGCGCCGTGGCGAACGGCGGCAGCGCGTCCCGCGCCGCGCCGTAGACCACGTTCAGGCCGATGCCGACGATCTGATAGGCGCCTGCTGCGCCGCTCACGCGCTCCGTAAGCACGCCGGCCACCTTGCGGTCGCCCAGCAGCACGTCGTTCGGCCACTTGACCGCGGGCGCCAACCCCTCGCGCGCCAGCACACGGCAGAGCGCCAGCGCGCAGACCGCCGTCTGGGCGAACGGCGCCAGCCGCACGTCGCGAGCCACCAGGCTGAACAGCAGGCTAGTGCCCGGCGGCGCCAACCACGCCCGACCGCGCCGGCCCCGGCCGGCGCGCTGCCAGTCGGCCACGTAGACCGTGCCGTGCGGCGCTCCCGCCTCGGCTGCGGCGCGCGCCAGGTCCTGGGTCGAGGCGGCCTCGGCTCGGTAGTGAACCACCCAGCCGGGCGGCCAGCCGCCGGCGGGCGGCGCCGCGCAGTAGGCGGCCAGGTCGTCCGCTCCCGGCCGCGGCTCCGGGGCGGCGCGGTCCGGCGCCGCCCCGGAGCCGCCTAGCCGTTCACACGACACCGGGGCCGCTGCCTAGGCGCCGGCGCTCGCGCCGACCGGCTGCCGCTGCCAGGCAGCCAGCACCTCGTCGGCCGTAGCGACCACGCCGAAGTGCCGGCGCATGTTCGCCAGCGTAGCCTCCTGCGCGGCCGGGCCGTCGTTCGTGGCCGTGCAGTCGGACAGGAAGACGACGTAGTAGCGGGGTCCGCGAGATACGCCAGCGAATCGGTCACGAGTATCCCCTGCCCTCGCGTGCTCTCATTCTGTGATATAACCTCGACGCCGCTCGCTTCGACCGCTCCGGGAGAGCGCCGGTTTCCCGCAGCGGTTTGTGACGATATCTCAACGCCGAGCGCCGCGAATCCTCAACGGGTCGAGCCACATAATAGGCCTACATATCGGGTAGATCATAGACCACCGGGAGTGCGCGATGGCTACCGGTTCAACCGCGGACCCGTATCGTGTCGTCGAGAGCCCCCTGGACTCGATGCGCGACCGCGTCGAGGTGGCGGCCGCCTTTCAGCGGTGGCTACAGGAGAACGGCCACACCGACCGAGGCCATTGTCCCGGCTGCGCCGCCTACTACGGCCACCATGACGAATCTTGAGCGGGCTCACCAGGCCGGCGCCCGCGCCGCGCGGCGCTCAACCGCCGTGAAACTCCTGGCGCCGCACGCCGCGCGGATCAACGGCGGCAAGCGCCGCTAGCTCGGCAGCCGTGGGCGGGGCCAGGACCGGCCAGGCGGCTGACGCGTCGAGCGCAAAGCCGGTGCTCGCCGCGACCTCGGCGGCGGAGCTAGTGGGGAAGACCGCCTCGACCTGCAAGCGGCCTTCCCGCCGCTGAAACACGCAGAGCGGCGTCACCACGCGGTCCACGTTGCCGGCGGCGGTCACGAAGTCGAGCCGCTCCACGAAAACGCGCCGCGAGTGCTGCGTCCGCCACAGGATCACGCGCCGCGCCGTGGGCATGATCATTGCCGCGCCGCCGCCGCCCGGCAGCCGCACCTTCGGCCGCGCCTGCTCCCCGATCGCCGAGACGTTCGTGCGGCCTTGGGCGTCGATCTGCACGGCGCCGAGAAACGCCGTGTCGACGCCGCCGCGGGCGCACAAGTCATAGAAGTCCTCGTTGTTGAACAGGCTCGCCGAGCCGCGCGCTAGCTCCGCGTCCGTCGTCGAGTCGGGCAGGTAGCGGGGCGCGGGATCGACGCCGCCGGCGATGTTGACGTAGATGAGACGCGGCGCGTGCAGCCGCCGCGCGAGGGCGATGGCGACCATCGGTAGCACCGAGTTGACGCCCTGAAATACCACCTCGCCGTCGCGCAGCAGGCGCGCGATGGCCACCGCCATCAGCTCGGCCGGCCCGTACGTCGCCGCGGTCACTGCGCGACGCTCCCACCGACGGGGGCCGGCTCGCCGCGCAGGGCGCCGTCCTCAGCGGCCAGGTACGCGGCGAGCGCGGCCGGGTCGCCACAGGCGGCCAGGTAGGCCTCCACGCCCGCGCGGTCGACGTCGTAGTCTGGCGCGCAGCTACAGGGCCGCGCGCCGCCCGGCGCCGCGACCACGGCGCGCACGAGCAGGCCCGGAATCACGGTTAGCTCGGGCTGGCGCGCGAGCGCCGCCGTGGGCACGATGCGCTCGGCGGTGAGGATCACGCCACGTGCCGCCCGCGACATGAGCCGGTCCCAGAAGACACTGCCGTAGATGCGGGCATTGCCCTGCGCGTCGGCCTCGTGGACGTGCAGGATCGCCCAGTCGGGCCGGATGGCCGGCACTACGTAGACCTCGGCGCCGCCATACGGGTCGCGCACCGTGCGCAGGCCGCTGGCCGCGGGAATGTCGCTGCCGTGCAAGCCCGCGACCGGCTGGAAGGGCACCCCGAAGGCCGCGGCCCGCAGCCCTGCTGCCAGGCTAATTCAGGCGTGCTCCCGGAGGCGCACGTGGCCCGCCTCGACCGCGCGACGGTAGCTGGGAGCCAGCCCGAAGCCCCCCTCCATGACGACGATGCCCGCGTAGACCGTGCTCAGGCAGCCCGCCGCACACAACAGGTCGATGTCGTAGGCGGCCGAGGGCTTGACGAAGGTGAGGTTCCGGCAGCCCTGGCGCGCCAGCTCACGAGTGAGTGCCGACGGCCCGCGGTGCAGCAGGCTGCCGCCGAACGCCACGCTCTGGCCGTCCGTCACGAGCGCGGCCGCGTCGGCCAGCGACACTAGCTTGCCCTCCATCGCCTTACGCCCTCCTCCGGATGCGGCTCGCTATGGCGCCATCGCTCTTGACGACAGACAGCGGCGCAACAGCCGCGAAACTGCCTGCCGGCGCTACGCCTCGCGCTCATGATACTATGGCGCCCCCGGCGGGACGGGCGGCGCCCTGCGCGACGCCGTGAGAGCGAGGTTAGGACGGCGCGCGAGCGTATCGCTACAACCGAAAAACGATCAAATGATGCTCCCTTTCGAGCGGCCCAACATCCGGTCCGCCGGCCGCTCGCCCCGAGACGTGCCGCGAAGCCCCGGTCGCGAGTCGCCCCGCTAACCGCACGAAGGTGCGTCCCAGCGCCAACCCGCCACCACCGCCGCCCTGCCGCTCGGGACGCATCCCCTCACCCCGAGAATGCGCCCGTGTGCGAAGCAGGTCACACCCCACATGTGCTTCCGCTCATAGGCGTCAGCATCCCCAGGCGCTAGGGTGTGATCAAGCTGCTCTCCGAGCAGACAGGCGGCGCGGTGCGCGCCAAATTTTAGGAGGAGACCCACGATGCAAACGACGCTTCCAGCCACCGGACTTCCGCGAGCCGACTATTCTCCGCGACTGCGCCCGCTCGGCGTGGGCGACCTGCTCGACGAGGTGTTCTCGTTGTACCGGCGCGGCTTCCGGCCGCTGGTCAGCATCACCGCGCTGGCCGGCGTGCCGCTTGCGATCCTGTCGCTCTGGCAGCTGCAGCTTGTCGCCAGCGGGGACCAAGCGCTGCTGCCGTTGGCCAGCATGGTGCTGAACGTCGTCGGGCTGGTGCTCGGCAGCCTGCAGATCGCGGCGGTCTGCTCCGCAACTTCGGCGCTCATCCTTGGCCAGACGCCCGGAGTCGCCCCGGCCTGGCGCCGTGCGCGCGACCGCTTCTGGGCGCTGGTGCGCCTGGCGCTGCTGGGCGGGGTTGCGTTCACGGTCGGGACGATAGCGCTCTGCGTCGTTGCGGGGCTGTTGGCGGTCCTGGGAGCGCTTGTGCTCCAGGCGACCGTGCCCGGCATCGCCGCGGGCCTGCTGGCGGCGTCCGTCTCGGTCGGCATCGGCGTCGCCATCGGGGCGCTCGCGCTGGTGATCTGGGTGCTCTGGAGCCTGGCAGTCCCGGTGCTGGTCGTGGAGGAGCGAACTGGCGCTGTCGCCGCCATACGACGCGGCCGTGCGCTGGCGAAGGGGGGCGTGGGACGGATCCTGCTGACCCTCCTCGCGCTAATTGCGCTGTGCGCGGTACTGCAGATCATCGCCTGGCTCCTGGTGGCCGTGGTTACCGGTCAGCTCTCGACGGTCTGGCACGCCGCCACCAGCGGGGGGAGCCCCGCCTTGGTCGCCGCGCTGGGCCCGGCCGGCCAGCCCGTCGCCGTGTGGGTGCTGCGGACGCTCCTCAGCAGCGCGCTGAGCCTCGTCCTGGCGCCGCTGCTGGGTATCGGCATGACCCTAGTCTATTACGACCGGCGGGTTCGCGTGGAAGCTTACGACCTCAGCGTCCGAGGGAGCGAGCTGGCGCGCTCCGAGTGAGAAGCCAGGAGCCTGCTCCGTCCGCCGGCAGCGCGCCCACGGCGTCAGCTGCCGGCGGACCGCGGGAGCAGGCGTGGAGCGCCCAGACCCGCCCGGTGGCCGCCGGGCGAGCGACGCTGCTAGCGGCCTCCACCCCGGAAGCGGTCCGCGGCTCTGAGCCCCGTCTGACACCGTTAGCGCCCCGCTCAGCGGGATGGGTAATCGAAGCGGACGATCATCGGCACGACGCCGTGCTGGTCGCCCAGCTCGAAGCCCGCCGCGCGGTAGGTGCGGCTCGCCCGCTCGTTCGACGGGTCCACCAGCAGCAGCAGGTAGGCGGCGCCGTGCGCGGCCGCGTAGCGCTTGGCGTGCTCGACGAGCCGGCGGCCAACGCCCCGGCCGCGCGCCTCGGCCTCCACGGCCATCGCCAGCCGGTAGCCCACCACGCGGCCGGCCGCGCGCTCGTGTACACGCAGCAGGAGCATGCCCAGCCGCCGCCGGCCGCGGTCCTCCGCGACGAACGCCAGCTCGTCGGGGGCCGGCCAGGCCGCCCAACGTTGGTCCTCGAGCGCCCGCAGCGTCTCCACGCCCAGCGCGGCGAGCAGCCGCGGCGACGCCTGGATCGCCTCCCACTGCATCCGCCGCAGGAACGGCACGTCGCCCGGCGTCGCCAGCCGGATCGTCAGGTCGTCCATCTTGCCTCCCGCCTGGCGAGCCGCGGGACGGTGGCCCCCACACCGCCGGACGATGGCGCTACCGCCAGGCGCCGTCGTCGAGGTCGAGGCCGACGAGCTGCATGAGCTTGAGCGCGTTGGTCGAGGTGGCCACCCCCGGCCGGATCGTGTAGTCGAACGACATGGACGGTCCATCGGGGCCGCTGTGGAACTGCTCGGTGAAGTGGATCGACCGCGCCACGGCGGCCATGTCGGGGTGCTCGGCCAGCGTCAGGTCGTGGGTCGAGACGGCGCCGATCGCACCGTTCGCCACGAGGTGGAGGATCACCCGCCGCGCCGCGATCTGGCGCTCGGCGGTGTTGGTGCCCTGCAAGATCTCGTCGAGCAGGAACAGCAGCGTGCGCGTGCCATCAGCCTGCGCCCGCTCGGCCAGGTCCACGACCTCCTTCAGCCGCTGCAGCTCGGCCATGAAGTAGGACACGCCCTGCTCCAGCGAGTCCTGCACGCGGATGCTCGTGCCGAGCGTCACGGGCGGCAGGCGCAGCGCCGTGGCGCACACCGGGCCGCCGGCCTGGGCCAGCACGGCGTTCACGCCGATGGCGCGCAGAAGGGTGCTCTTGCCCGACATGTTCGAGCCGGTGACCAGCAGGAACGTCCCCGGCGGCCCAACCTCGACGTCGTTCGTGACGCGGACGGCGTCGGGCAGCAGCGGGTGGCCGAGGCCCCGCGCCGTGTACAGCGGCGGGTCGTCGTCGGCGACCGTCGGGAAGGCCCAGGTGGGCTCGTCGTGGGCCAGGCTGGCGAGCGCCGCCAGGGCCTCCGTCTCGCCCAAAGCCGCCAGCCAGCCGCGTGCCCGCGCGCCGGTCCGCGCCTGCCACCCTTCCAGCAGCGCGAGGGTGTGGAAGTTCCAGAGGGTCAGCGTCTGAACGGGGAAGTAGAACATCGAGAGCCGCAGGTAGGTGAGCCGCACGCGCCGCGCCAGCGACCGCGTCTGGCGGGCGGCGCCGAGCGGGCCGTCGCCAAGCGCGGCCTGCAAGCGCTGGAGCAAGGGCGCCTGGAAGCTCGTGCCGGCCAGCGCCGCGAACACTTCCGCGTAGTGCTCGACGGCGCTCGCCTGCGACGCCACGCGGTCGAGCAGGAGGTCGACCTGCTTGCCCGCCGTCTGGCTGAGGGCGACGTTCGCCAGCGCGCAGGCGAGCCACCACGGCTGCGCAACCACGCCGACAAGCTGCGCCACGAGCAGCGCGCAGGCACCGAGACTGAGCGCGCGGGCGGCCCATAGCAGTCCTGGCCGGCAGGTCAGCCAGGGCTCTCCCTCGGCCCACTCGAGAAATGGCTCCGGATCGGCGCTGGCGGGGCCCATCAAGCGCCCGCGCAGGGCTAGCTCGTCGCGCAGGTCGAGCAGCGGCGCCAGCTCGCCTACCGCCGCCTGGCGCTCGCGGATTGACGCGGGCGGCGCCGGGTGCAGCAGCCAGCGGCCAAGGGTGGCCGCGCCGGGGGGCGTGCTGACGGCCCCGAGCAGCTGGAAGACGGATGCCCGGCCGAAGAGGTCGAGGTCGGCCGCGAAGGCGTGCGCCGCCGCCTCGGGTGGCGGGGGGCGCTGCGGCAGGCCGTCCCAGTCGCGCGCCAGGCGACGCAGCGCCTCGGCGTCGAGCTGCCACAGCGTGGCGTAGCGGCGGCGCGTGCGGGCGACGCGCTCATGGTAGACGACGAGCGCCACGAAGCCGACGCCGCAGGCGGCCGCCGCGGCGACGAGCGCCAGCGCGCCCGTGACCAGCCCCCAGACGAGCACCGCAACGGCGCTGGCGAACACCGCTAGGCGCGCGTAGCCGACGCGCCGCAGCCGGCGGTCGAGGCGGTCGCGCTCGGCGGCGAAGCGGGCGCAGCGCTCGCGGTAGGTCGCGGCCGCGGGGCTGGTCGGCTCGACGGGGGAGCGCTCGGCCGGGAGCGGCGCGGCCGTGCGGGGGGGCGCCTGGCTCATGCGCCATCCTTCCTGGGCCCGGGACGCTACGCGGGAACGCCTCCACCGCCAGGTGAAGCGTTCCCGCGACCGCTCCCGAGCCGTTACACACCTTGACGCTTGGAGTGTAGCCCTGTACCCTCCCCGGCAGCCAGCATACGGGCCGCGCGGGGTGTGCCCCGGCATTTTGCGGGCGGGCGCGCGGCTCCACTGGCTGCGCCGGACGATGGCTCTCTGCCAATGCCTTAGCTTGTAGGGGGCGTAGCAAGCAGTGCCCCGCCCGGTCGCCACCCGGCCCGGTGTCCCAGCGAATCCGGTGCTGGGGCGTCTCACTCCCTCTCCCCCTGGGAGAGGGTTGGGGTGAGGGCGCGCCCCCAGTACCCGGCCGCGAGGCGCGCAGGAGAGCGCCCGCCGTCCGGCGCGACGTGGTCGCAATCTTACGCCGTACACGCCTCCCCCGCACCCGCCGCCCGCGCCCGGCCCGGGGCACCCCGCCCCGCCGGCCCGGCCCGCGGCAGGACAGCCGGGGAGTATCGTACGGGGTAAACGATGCGACCTTCCGCGCCCGAGGAGCACGCGCCAACCCGCGCCCGGCCTAGCAGTTAACCACTCGGTAAAGGAGCATCGTTTGACCGTTCCTCGGATACACGGTGCTGCAAAATCATGGGGCACACCCGGCCGCACGGCGGCTGGTGGATGGGAGGGCGCATGGCAAGCACGGTAACGCGCCGACTGGCATTTCTGGACGGCATCGATCTGGCGCCGAGCGAGATCGACGCGATCGCCGCCGAGCTAGCAGAGTACGAGCAGGCGCTGGCCGCGCTGGAGCCGTTCGCCGCGGCGGCGGCCTGGCCGGTGATGCAGGCGCAGCCCTACCGCGCGAGTAGGCCCCCCCAGCCCCCCAATGCGGGGGGGAGCGCCACCGCCGCGGCCGGCCCCGCCCCAGCCTCGGGGGAGGCCGCGCGAAGAGAGCCGGGGGCTGGGGGGGAGATCGCCTCTGAGGCCGAGGCGACGGAGCTGTGGCAGCTCGGAGTGGCGGCGCTGGCGCGGCGGCTGCGAGCGCGCGAGGTGTCGTCGCTGGAGGTGACGGATGCGGTGCTGGCGCGGCTGGAGCGGCTCGAGGGGCGGCTGAACGCCTTCATCACGATCATGGCCGAGCACGCCCGCGACGCGGCGCGGCAGGCGGACGCCGAGATCGCCCGCGGCGAATACCGGGGGCCGCTGCACGGCGTGCCGGTCACGATCAAGGACATGTTCAACACGGCCGGCGTGCGCACGACCGGCGGCTCGGGGATCCTGGCGGGCTGGGTGCCCGACGAGGACGCCGCGCTGGTGGAGCGGCTGCACGCGGCCGGCGCCGTGCTCGTCGGCAAGACGAACCAGGACGAGTTCGGCCACGGCGGCACCTCCACCCTGTCGTACTTCGGCCCCGTCCACAACCCCTGGGACCTCGAGCGCATCGCCGGCGGCTCCAGCGGCGGATCGGCCGCGGCGGTCGCCGCCGGCATCGGGCCGCTCTCCTACGGCACCGAGACCGGCTCATCCGTGCGCCGGCCGGCCGCCTACTGCGGCATCGTCGGCTACAAGCCGACGTTCGGCATCATCAGCCGCTACGGCTCGTTCCGCGGCGCCTGGAGCATGGACCACGTCGGCGACTTCGCGCGCTCGGTCGAGGACGCGGCGCTGGGGCTCGACGCGGTGGCCGGCTACGACCCGCGCGACCCCGCGAGCGTGCCGCAGGAGCCGCCCGCCTACGCTGCGCGGCTGAGCCCCGACGTGCGGGGCCTGCGGATCGGCGTGCTGCGTCGCTTCGCCGACGACCCGAGCGTGCAGCCGGCGGTGCGCGCGGCGTTCGAGGCGGCCGTGGCCCAGTACCGCGCGCTCGGCGCCGACGTGCGCGACCTGGACGTGCCCGAGATTAGCTACGCGGCGATGACCTCGATGATGAACAGCGCGGCCGAGGCATCGGGCAACAACCGCGAGTGGGTGTACTCGCGCGCCGGCGACTACGTGCCCGACGTGAAGCGGCGCCTGGCGATGGGCATGGGCATCACGGCGTCGGAGTATCTGGTCGTACAGCGGGCGCGGCACCGCATCCAGGGCGCCGTGCGCGCGGCGTTCGACGCGGTCGAGATCATGCTGGCGCCGACGACGGCGCGCGTGGCGCCGCCGATCGCCCAGGGGCCGCGCGGCAACGGCGACAGCACTTACGCCGTGAGCCACAACCTGTCGAACCTGCTGCGGCTGGCGAGCATGCTCGGCCTGCCAGCCTGCTCGCTGCCGTCGGGGGTGGGCGAGGATGGCCTGCCGACGGCGATCCAGTTCTTCGGCGTCTGGTACGACGACCAAACCGTACTGAACGCGGCCGCCGCCTTCGAGCAGACGACGCCCTGGAGCCGGCGGCGGCCGCCCATCGACTGAGTGGGAGGCGCCCCGTGTCCGACATGCCCGACCTGTACGCGCTGCCCGCCGACCTGCCGGTGCCGGTGGACGACGGCGCTGCGGACCACCTGGCGGGAGCGCGCATTCCGGCGCTCGCGCTGCCTTCCACCCGCGGCGGCGCCGTCGATTTGGCCGCCGCGGCCGCGGGGCGGGCCGTGTTCTACTGCTACCCGCGCACGGGCACGCCGGGCGCGCCGCTGCCGACCGGCTGGGACGCGATCCCCGGCGCGCGCGGCTGCACCCCGGAGGCCTGCGGCTTCCGTGACCGCCACGCCGATCTGGCCGCACTGGGCGCCACAGTGTTCGGCATCAGCACGCAGACGACCGCCGAGCAGCGGGAGTTCGCCGCGCGCGTCCACCTGCCGTTCGCGCTGCTGAGCGACGCGGCGCTGGGACTGGCCCGGGCGCTGTGTCTGCCCACCTTCGCCGTGGACGGCCGGACGCTGCACCGCCGCCTGACGCTCATCGCCGAGGGCGGGGTAGTGGCGAAGGTCTTCTACCCGGTGTTCCCGCCCGACCAGCACGCGGCCGAGGTCGTGGCGTGGCTGACGAAGCGGGCGACGGGCTAGCGGCGCGGCTCAGGGCAGGCGGCGGGGATCGGCGGGGGCGTCGCGGTATTCGTGGCGCTCTGGGGGGTGGGCGAGCAGGTCGAGCGCGAGCCAGACGGTGCGCGAGAAGGGGTAGAGCAGCAGGGGAAACAGCGCGACGGCGACCAGCGACCCGATGGTGAGGAGCCGCCAGGGCGGGTTCGGCCAGGTCAAGACGAGCACCAACACGAAGCCGACCACGAACCCTAGCTCGGCGACCAGGACGTTCACGAGCATGGCGCCCAGATAGTAGCCCTCCTCGCGCTCCAGGCGCAGGCCGCAGCGGGGACACTCCGGGCGGCTCTGGAACCAGCCGCCGAAGATCGGCCCGCCGCCGCAGGCCGGGCAGCGCAGGCGGAGGGCGCGGGTTAGCAACAACAGGGCGCGGGTCATCGGGCCTCCCGGATCCGGTCGCCTTCCCTGCTCTCAGTATAGAGGGCGAGCGTAGGCTCTCTGGCCGGCGGCAGGTTGTCGCGGCCCAGCTCTGCCAACCGACGGCCGGGCGGCAGGGGGCGAGCCCCCGCTCTACGTCTGATCTGATATGTATCCCTCGGAACGAGAGGGCGGCGGATGTGTTCCGCCCGACGGGATAACGGTGCCGGATGGCAGCGGCAGGCGATTGACACGGGCAGACGGGCGGTGCATCCTTTGGCTGCGAGCAATGGGCGCTGGGAGGACGAACGTGGCAGAGGCGACGCGCTTCCACGAGAGCGAGGTGGATTGGGTCCGCGACCTGGGCGAGGGCGTCATGGCGCGCAGCGGCGGGCGCTCGCGGCGCAAGATGATCGGCGACCCCGAGCAGGGGCTATTCGTCAACCTGAGCGAGTACGACCCGAACATCACGCTGGAAGCACACAGCCACAACCAGCCGGAGCTGATGTACATCCTGGAAGGCGAGATGACGGTGGGGGGCGAGCGGTGCCGACCCGGCACCGTGCTGCGCGTGCCGGCGAACACCGTCTACGGGCCGCTCACGGCCGGACCGGAGGGCGTGCGCTTCCTGGTCATCCGCTCCGGGCCCGCGCGCACGACCGTCGCGGAGTAGGGAGCACTACGGGCGGCGGCCGCGCATGATGGGCGAGCGCGGTCGTGGGCGAGGATGCGAAGCTGTCGCGCATCGTCCCGCAGTCCCACGGCGCGGGCCTGGTGGTTGGGCGCGGCCGTCGCTGGATGATCGCGGCTAGAGCCCGTAGCCGCCGGTGGCGTCGACCGTCTGGCCGGTGACCCAGCCGGCCTCGGGGCTGGCCAGGAACAGCACCGCCGCCGCCACGTCGTCCGGCTGACCGATGCGCCCCATGGGGATCTGGCGCAGCCGCGCCGGATCGTCGGCATGGTCGCCGAGCATCGGGGTGGCCGTGAGGCCGGGCGCGACACAGTTCACCGTGATGCCGCGGGGCGCCAGCTCGACGGCGAGCACCCGCGTCCAGGCCTCCACGGCCCCCTTGCTGGCCGCGTAGACGCTGCGATTCGGCCGGCCGCGCCGCGCCGCCGTGGCCGAGAGGGTGACGATGCGGCCGCCGTCCGGGCCGAAGGCGCGCGCGGCGGCGCGCGCCGCGAGCAGCGGCCCGAGCGCGTTCGTGCGCAGCACCGCGGCGATCTCCGCCTCGTCGGCGTCCACGATCGCGCGCGTGTAGTTCGTGGCCGCGCTGGTGACAAGCACGTCCAGGCGCCCGAAGCGAAACACGGTCGCCGCCACCAGGCGCTCCGCCTCGCCCAGCTCCGACATGTCGCCCGCCACCCAGTCCACGCGCTCAGGGTGAGCGCGCAGTAGCTCCTCGCCCGCGGCGGCCAGCCGCGCGGCGGCGCGCGCCGCAAGCGTCACGCGGGCGCCCTCGGCGAGCAGCCCCCGCGCCGTGGCGAGCCCAATGCCGCTGCTGCCGCCGATGACCAACGCCACCTTCCCGTCGAACCGACCCGGCATCCCGTCCCCTCCCTCGGCATACGCGCCCGCACGGTACTGGTAGCCCGCGGGGCTGCGCGCCGTCAACCTCCGCGCTGCTGGCCGCCAGTAACCTCAGGTCGCGGACGGTCGGTGGGGGGCTAGCGCCTGCTCAGTGTGGCATGGGTGCTGCTGCCCGCCAGTAACCCCAGGTCGCGGACGGGGCATCCCCGATCGGCCCTGCCGGCCGCCTCTCGTCCACGCGGCGGCGCTACGCTACCATGTAGGGGAGCCCCCGCGCGCGAGTGATCGGCGTGCGCAGCCGCGCGCCCGCTGGGCGGGTCGCCAGCACGCCCGCGCGGGCTACGAAGGAGCAGCCAATGAGCGAGTCCGTGCGGCACAACCGGGGACGGATCACGCGGCGGGCGGCACTGCGCGGCGCGGCCGTCGCCGGCGCCACGATCGCCGCCGGCCTGGGGGCCGGCAGCCGCCCGCCAATCGTCCAGGCCCAGTGGCGGGCAGCCAACGACGTGCAGGCCAGCTACGAGGCGGCGATCAGCCGGCCGGCGCGGCACTATCAGGTGGTCGCCTACGACGACGTGGGACACCTCGGACTGGGCGAACACGTTGTGAACTCGCTGAACGCCTCGCAGTTCTCCTACGAGGAAGGCCCGGATGGCCTGCTGGTCGCCGTGCAGCTTTACGGTACGGGCGACGTGCTGGCGTTCAACGACCACCTCTGGGACAAGTACCAGCTTGGCGCGAAGTACGCCGTGAACGACCCACGCACGAAGGCGCCCGCCACCCGCAACATTTTCTATCCGCGCGCCACGAGCGGCGGGCCGGAGCTGCCGCCGACCGACCGGCAAAGCCTCTGGATGGACCCGTCGATCGAGGCGCTGCAAGCACGGGGAGTGTTGTTTCTCGTCTGCCACAACGCGCTGGTGGGCATCGCCGGGCAGGCTGTCGCGGACGGTCGCAACCCGGACAATCTCACAACCGCACAGGTGGCCGACGAGATGATGGCGAATCTGGTGCCGGGTGTCTTCCCGGTGCCCGCCGGCGTGTTCGAGCTACAGCGCTTGCAGGACCGCGACTTCCGCCTGCTCGTGTACTAGCGAGCCAGCTCCCCGCGATCGCTGCTCCCCGTACCGCGATAGGCGGAAGGGTTCCCGGCAAATACAGGCGGGCCCTCTTTCCAGGCCCCGCAGACGTGGGGCAGGGGATCGTCTGCCTCGACGAGCTTCGCACCAGGAGAAGCATTCGTCAGACCGTAAACATCGACGTCCTCTGAGCTTGTCGGTCGCGCACCAGGCCGTCAATCAGGCACCGCGCGCCGTCCATTAGTTGGCCACCAGAAGGCGGGGAGCTTGGCGCGCTGTCCAGGCTCAAGCGTCAGGCGAGGTAGCAGGCCAGAGCGGGCGAGCGGCGCGGGCACCCAACCGGCCTTGGGGCCTTGCAGCCGGCCGCGCCGCGCCACCACGTCGGTCAGCGGCCAGACGGTCGCCGTCACCTGCTGGGCGGCCGCGCGGCCAATGTGGCCGCCGAGCATGGTGGCGGGCTGGTAGCCGTGCAGGTGGAGCGCCTGGCCGGGGGCGGCGACGGCCGGCTGGAGGGCGGGTTGCGCCGCGTAGAGGCCGACCATCGACCAGGCGGCCGGGGCGTAGTCGCCGAAGCGGAAGTAGTCGTCGCCCACGTAGCCGCCGCTCAGGTCCAGCCCGGTCAGCGGGATGTTGTAGGCGACGGTGGTCTGCACGGGGCCGAACGAACCCTCCAGGCGGATGCCGGCGAGCGCGATGCCCTGTGCCGCCAGCCGCGCGGCCAGCCAGGCGTGTACGTCGTCCACGTCATCGAGCGAGAGCGTTACGGCCGCCGCGGGGTCGCCGACGGCGAGGCCGACGAACGGCAAGTAGGGCTCGCCGCCGAGCGCGCGGTCCGTGCGCCAGGCCGCCAGATCGCGGATGGTGGCGTGCGTCGGCGGATCGGGGTCCGCCCACCAGTAGTGGAGCGCTGCGGCGGTGCCCTCGGGCATCAGCTCGCCGTTGCGCCCGAACCAGTTGGTCGTCCCGACGCCGACGACCGGCCAGTTGGGCGGGAAGGCGGCTAGGTCGCGATTCACATCGTCGATGGTCACAGTGTGCAGCAGGTCGCCGGCCAGGAGGCTCTCCACCGTGTTGTAGAGCAGGAGCGACGGCTGCGCGGGGCTGCCCTGCGCGCTCGCCCCGTCCCCGCCGGTGAGCAGCCCGAGCGCCAGGACCAGTGCGAGCAGCACGACCGCCAGACGGCGCAGTTTCATCCAGTCCTCTCCTCCTCCGCGCCGGCGACCGATCAGCTCAGGCGCGTCCGCCGGGCGCGGCGGACGGCGACACGGCGCAGGTAGCTGCCGCCGCGGATAGCCACGCCGAGCGCGGCGGCGGCCAGCGCCGCGCTGTAACCGACGCGCAGCACCGGATGCCAAGCGTCTGGCCCCGCCGCGACGCCGTGCCACAAGGCGACCGCCGTGGCCGGGTAGGCGAGCGCGTGCAGCCAGCGCCAGCGGGGATAGCCCACACGCCGCCGCGCGTAGTAACTGGCCGTCACGATGGCCAGCGTGTACACGACGAACGGCCCCACAGCGATGGCGAACGGCACGCCCTCCACCGCGACGGGCCACCACCAGGCTAGCCCAGCGCCCGGCCCGCGCCGCGGCCAGAGCAGCGCGCCGTGGGCCACGGCCAGCGCGACGAGCGCCCAGGAGAGCCACTGATGGCTGTCGAACAGCCAGCGACGGCCGGCCCAGCGCGCGCCCAGGCGGCCCGACAGCAGCGCGCCGCCCACCAGCGCGGCTACCCCCACGGCATAGCCTACCAGACCGAGGACGTTGCCCCAGTAGGCCGCGCTCACCGGCATACCACCTCCGTCGTCGCGATAAGCCTATCCGCGAGCATCGTATGGCGCGCGGTCGGGCTGATCGATCCGAGGGCGCCGGGCGCGCGGCCCGACGGCCCCGAACATGATGCACGACATCCCTGCCCGACGTTGACCGCAGGCAGTGCGGGCAAGGCGCATCAGTCCTGACCGCGGGCGACGACGGCGACGAACGGCGCTACGGCGCCCAGGTAGGCCAGGCCGATGCTGGGCGCGACGACGCGCGCGGGCAGGAGCGAGAACAGGCCCACGCCCAGCGCGGCGCTCAGTACGGCGCCGGACCACAGGCAGCCCGGCGCGACGATGGCGAGGTCCACGAGCCGCCACCGACGCGTCCAGCCCAGGCGCACACGGCTGCTCAGCAGCAGGTGGGGCAGCGCAGCGACGGCCGCGAGCAGCAGGTTGGACACGAGCGCCGCCACGGCGTAGCTGCCCACGAGCGCGAGCGTGAAGGCGAGGCGCTCGGCTGGCGGGCTAGCGCCGCGCAGCCGGCGTCGCAGCGCGTAGAGTCCCACCAGGCCCGTGAGCACCAGGCCCACCCACGCGCCGACGCGCGGGCCTGTCGGGGCGGCGCCCAGCCCCGGCAGCGGCGCAGTCAGCCCGACCAGAGTGGCGAGGCCCACGGCCCCCAGCCAGTAGCCCGCCGGTCCTGCTAGCGCTCGGACGCGGCGCCGGTCGGGGGCCACCGCCAGGAGGGCGCGGCCGGGGCCGGGCGCGGCGCGCGCCGCGCCCGGCCCCGGCCGCGCCCCTAGCCCCGGCCCTCTAATGCCCAGCCCGACCGACGCGATGGCGAGCTGCGCCAGCGCGAACAGCGCGACCGCCACCCCCGCGCCCCAGACCTGCCAGGCGGGCACGTAGCGGTTGCCCTGGACCAGGAACCGGCCCGAGCCGCTCAGCAGGCCGCCGCCATCGACGCGGCGCACGAACTCCTCGGCGAAGCGCCCGGCCCGGCCCAGCGCCTCGGCCGACACCTGGTCGAGCGTGTCACACGGCTCGTGGTAGCAGTGGCGCGGGGCGCCGGGACGCGGCGGGCCGTCGTAGAAGAACAGCGCGGGATAGCCGCGCAGCGCAAACACGGCCGAATCGCTGCCGGGGTCGTCGATGGCGCCAGCCACGCGCCACCACGTCTTGGCGCGGTCGGGCACGAGGGCGGCCGTGTCGCGCGCCACGAGGTCGAAGAGCAGCGCGGTGGCGGGCAGGGGCAGAAACGTCCAGTGGCCCACGTGAGTGCTGGCGGCGTCGCGCCAGCCGAGCATGTCGAAGTTCAGCATGAGCCGCACGCGCGGCAGATCGGGCCAGTGGTCGGCGAAGTAGGCCGCGCCCGCCAGGCCGACCTCCTCGGCGCCGAAGGAGACGAAGACGTAGGTGTAGTGGTGCGGGGTAGCGGTGAGGGCGCGGGCTAGCTCGAGGAGAGTGGCGGTACCCGAGCCGTTGTCGTCGGCGCCCTGCCGGGTCGTCGCTACCACGTCGCGGTGGGCGCCGAACACGAGCGCGTCGGGGACCGCGCCCCGCTGCACGCCGACGACGTTGATGCCGTCGTAGCGGCCCCAGTCGGTCACGCCCGCAAAGCCGTAGGCCTGGAAGCGCTGCTCGGCGACTTCCAGGCCCAGCCCGCGCAGCTCGTCACCGACCCAGCGCGCCGCTGCCGCGTCGACCGGCGTACCCGTCACACGGTCCGGGAACTCGGTTGCCAGCCGCATCAGCTGCGCGTAGGCGCGCGCCTGGTCGAAGCCGAGCGGGGGCGACGGTGGGAGCGCTGCGCTTGGCAGGGGCCGCGACCACGCTAGTAGGCCGTAGCCCAGCGCGGCGAGCAATGCGTAGCTCAGCCACGTTAGCCGGTCGAGCGATCGCATGGCTCTCACGCGTGAATGGTAGACTGCCAGCGGCGCATGCGGGTACTAATGACTGAGTTCAACGCCGGAATCGGGGCGAGGAGTAGCGGAGCTTGCTCGCGCACGGCCGCCTGTGGACCGCGTACCTGATCGTGTTCGTCAGCAGCGCGTGCACGCTCGTGCTCGAGCTGGTCGCCGGGCGCCTGCTCGCCCCCTACGTCGGCGTCTCGCTGTACACCTGGACCAGCATCATCGGCGTCGTGCTGGCGGGCATCACGATCGGCAACTACCTGGGCGGCGTGCTGGCTGACCGTCGTCCGCAGCGCAGCACGCTCGGCGCGCTGCTGCTCGCGAGCGGGGCGGCGAGCCTGGCGGTGCTCGCGCTCGTGGGGCTGCTCGCCCCGGTCGCGGGCGCCGGCTGGCCGCTCGTGCCGCGCATCCTCGTGCTGGCCACGATCTTCTTGGTGCCGAGCACCATCCTGGGCATGGTGGCGCCCGTCGTCGTGCGGCTTAGCCTGGACGACCTCACCCGCGCGGGCCACACTGTAGGTAAGATCTACGCGTGCTCGGCGCTCGGTAGCATCGTCGGCACCTTCGCGACCGGCTACTGGCTGATCGCCACGTTCGGCACCCGCGCGATCATCCTGGGCGTGGGGCTGGCGCTGGTCCTGATGGCGGTTGCGTTCGGCGGCTTCTGGCGCCCGGCGCGGCGCCCGCTCGTGATCGCCGCCGTCGCGGCCGGGACCGGCGCGCTGCTTGGGGCGACAGGGTTGCTGGCAGGGCCCTGCAACGTGGCCGAGAGCAGCTACTACTGCATCCAGGTGCGCGACGGCGAGTATCAGGGCCACCCGGTTCGCCAGCTGATCCTCGACCACCTGATCCACAGCCACAGCGACCTGGCCGACCCGACCTACGTCGCCTACGAGTACGAGCGCGCCTACGCCACGGTGACGGCGACCATCGCCGCGCGCCAGCCTAACCTACGCGCGCTGTTCCTCGGCGGCGGCGGCTACACCTTCCCGCGGTACCTGGCAGCGCGCTATCCCGCGGCCAGCATTGAGGTAGCCGAGATCGATCCCGCCGTAACGGCCGCGGCCTACCAGTACATGGGACTGCCGCCCGACTCGCGCGTGGTGACCTACAACCGCGACGCGCGGCTCGTGTTGGACGACCTCGTCACGAGCGGGCGGCAGTACGACGTGATCTTCGGCGACGCCTTCAACGATCTCTCGATCCCATACCATCTCACGACGCGCGAGGTCGCGGCGAAGCTCGCGCGGCTCGTGGCTCCAGGGGGCGCTTACCTCGCCAACATCATCGACGACCCCGCGCGCGGCGAGTTCATGCGCGCCTACGCGCAGACGCTCGCCACAGCCTTTCCCGATGTCGCGGTAGTGCGCACCGAGGCCAGCCGCGACTTGAACGGCCTCAGCACCTACGTGCTGGCCGCGAGCGCGGCGCCGCTTGACCCCACGGCGATACCCATTCTTCCCCCCGAGCGCGTGGCCGATTGGCTGGCCGCGGGACGGCCGCTGGTCCTCAGCGACGATTACGCGCCCGTCGATAATCTTATGGCGCCAATGTTCAACGAGCGCGGCTCGTGAGGTAGCGCTCGGTCGTTCGGGGTCGGTACGCCACGGGCGGTGGTCGTTCCAGTCGAGCCGCGTGCCCAGCCGCGCTGGCGACCGGTCACGCATTCGCCTACAATCGGCCGAAGCGGGCGGCTGGCGCGGTGGGCTCGCCCATTCGGGTGAAGCCGGCACGCAGCCGGCGCTGGCGCTTTCTGGGCGCTGCCAATTCCAGGTGGCGTCCTGCGGTCGAGGCCAAGGTAGGGTATGCGGGTTCTAATCGCGGAAGACAGCGCCATGACGCGCCGCATCCTGCGGGAGGCGGTGGAGTCGCTCGGGCACCAGTGCCTGGAGGCAGCCGATGGCGCCACCGCTTGGGCGCTGTACCAGGACACGGGCGCCGACGTCATCATCAGCGACTGGATCATGCCCATTATGGACGGCCCCGAGCTGTGCCGACGGGTGCGCACCCATCGCTGTGACGCGGCGTGCGGCGCCCACCCAGCGTACACGTACTTTATTTTCCTGACCATGCTGGAGGACAAGCAGCACGCGGTCGAAGGGATGGAGGCGGGCGCGGACGACTACCTCGTCAAGCCGCTCGATCGCGACGACTTGCACCTTCGGCTCATCGCCGCCTCCCGGGTCACCGCACTACACCGAGAGCTAGCCGCCCGCCGCGGCGAGAGCCTACGGCGGCTCGCGCGGCGCGAAGCGTTGCTGCGCCTGGCCCGCCGCTTCGCTGCCGAGGGCAATCTTGAGCAGCTCCTCACGGAGCTGCTCACGGAGGCGGTTGCGGCGCTAGGCGCGGAGAACGGCAACTTGATGCGGTGGAACGAGCAGGAGGCGCGCCTAGTGACGGCGCGTACGCGGTTCGCGACGACGGCGGTCCCGGACACGCTCACGCTAGGCCAGGGCGCCGCCGGTCGGGCCGTGGCGCGGCGCGCGCCGGTGATCGTCATGGACTACCAGCACGAGTGCATGGGCGAGACGCCCGCGGCGGCCGTGGGCGTGCGCGCGGCCGCCGCCGCGCCGATGCTGCACGAGGGGCGCCTGCTGGGCGCGATCTCGGTGATCAGCTTCGATCCGGCCAAGCGGTTCACCGCCGAAGACGCGGAAGTGCTCGAGCTGCTCGCCGGCATGGGCGCGGCAACGCTGGTAGGGCTGGAGCGCGCGCGGCTCGACGGCGTGCTGCTGGCGGTCCGCACGCTGGAGCACGAGCTGAACAACAAGCTCACGCTGACGGTGGGCTACACAGAGATGATCGGGAGCGCCGACGACTTGCCGCCGCGGCTCCGTCCCGCCGCGAGCGAGGCGCATCGCGGGGCGCGGGACGCGGCCCATATCGTGCAGCAGCTTCAGCAGGTGATCCAGCTCCAGGAAATCGAATGGGGCGCGCACGTGGGCACAACGATCGACCTCGACGAGTCCATGTGCTAAGCTGGTCTGCTGGGGTGGGGCGACGCCTGCCGTGCGCTGGCATCGGCCCCACCCTGGACCGGACGCTAGGGGCCGAACGCAGTGGCAGACGCCGAAGGCGCGGTTCTTCCGACGGCCGTGGACCCGGCCAGCCCCGCCTACCAGGCCAATCGCGCCCACGCGGAAGCGCAGCGCGCCCTGCTCACGGAGCGGCTCGCCTGGGCACGGGCGGGCGGCGGCCCCGAGGCTGTGCGGCGTCACCGCGCGCGCGGCAAGCTGCTCGCCCGCGAGCGCATCGACGCGCTGGTGGACCCGGGCACCGCGTTCCTCGAGTTCTCGCCGCTCGCCGCCTGGGAGATGTACGACGGCGAGGCGCCGGCCGCGGGCATCGTCACCGGGATCGGCGCGGTCCACGGTCAGGAGGTCGTGGTCGTCGCGAACGACGCCACCGTGAAGGGCGGCACGTACTATCCGCTCACCGTCAAGAAGCACCTGCGCGCTCAGGAGATCGCCGCCGAGAACCACCTGCCGTGCGTGTACCTGGTGGACTCGGGCGGCGCCTTCCTGCCTCTCCAGGACCAGGTGTTCCCGGACCGCGACCACTTCGGCCGCATCTTCTACAACCAGGCGCAGATGTCGGCCGCTAACATCCCGCAGATCGCGGCGGTGATGGGCTCGTGTACCGCCGGTGGGGCCTACGTGCCGGCGATGAGCGACGAGACGATTATCGTGCGCGGCACGGGAACGATTTTCATCGGCGGGCCGCCGCTGGTGAAGGCGGCAACCGGCGAGGAGGTGACCGCGGAGGAGCTGGGCGGCGCCGACGTACACACGCGGCTGTCGGGGGTAGCCGACTATCTGGCTGAGGACGACCGCCACGCGCTGGCGATCGTGCGCGACATCGTGGCACGGCTGCACCGACCACGCTACCTGCCGTGGGAGGTGCTGCCCGTGCGGCCGCCGCGCTACGACCCGGCCGAGCTATACGGCATCGTGCCCGCTGATCCGCGCCAGCCCTACGACGTACACGAGGTGCTGGCTCGCCTGCTCGACGACAGCCGCTTCGACGAGTTCAAGGCCCGCTATGGCACGACGCTCGTCTGCGGCTGGGGACGTATCTGGGGCTACCCAGTGGGTGTGCTGGCGAACAACGGGGTGCTGTTCTCGGAGAGCGCGCTGAAGGGCGCCCACTTCATCGAGCTGTGCTGCTTCCGCAAAATCCCGCTGCTGTTCCTACAGAACATCACGGGCTTCATGGTGGGCCGCGAGAGCGAGAATCGAGGGTTGGCCCGCGACGGCGCGAAGCTGGTGATGGCGGTGGCGAACGCGCAGGTGCCCCGCTTCACGGTCATCATCGGCGGCTCGTATGGCGCCGGGAACTACGGCATGTGCGGGCGGGGCTACAGCCCGCGGCAGCTCTGGCTGTGGCCCAGCGCGCGGACGGCGGTGATGGGCGGCGAGCAGGCCGCCGACGTGCTGGTGACGGTGCGGCGCGACCAGCTGCGGGCGCGGGGCGCGGCGCTGGACGCGGCGGCGGAGGCGGCGCTGCGCGACCCGATTCTGGCAAAGTACGAGCGGGAGAGCAGCCCCTACTACAGCACGGCGCGCCTGTGGGACGACGGGCTGATCGACCCCGTGGACACGCGCCTGGTGCTGGGCCTGGGCCTCGCCGCGGCCACGCGCGCGCCCATCCCCGAGCCGCGCTTCGGCATCTTCCGCATGTAGCCGGCCGCTGCCCAGTCGGCAAAGCTGACGCGGAATGGGCAGCGTATACTAGGAGTATCCTGCCAGGACCGCTCCAAGCCATCACCGGGTCACCGTGTAGAGGAATGCCATGCCGAAGTGGCGCGAGGAGGTCTACAAGCTGCCCAAGGACCCGAAATGGCCCGCTCGTCCCGGCTACAAGACGTTTGTGGCCGAGCGGGGCGCGGTCCGCTTCGACATCCCGCAGGACTGGGTCGTGGAGCCGGGCGACAACTCGATCAAGTTCCTCGATCAACCCTCGCCGGACAATACCTGCGGGCTCGAAATGTCGGTCTTCCACCTGCGTCCGGGCCCCGATTGGAGCAAGCTGCCGCTCGTCCAGCTTCTGTCGAACGTTACCAAGGAGAGCAACTTCGAGGTGCTGTCCCGCCGTGAGCCGGTGTACCAGCGGCGGAGCGACCTGGAGATCGTGTGGCTGGAGACGCGCTACATCGATCCAGAGGAACACCGCGAGGCGCGCTCGCGGACCAGCGTGGCGCGGCGCGGCCTGATTCAGCCGCTCTTCACCTTCGCCTTCTGGCCCGAGGATGCCCGGCGCGTGCTGCCCGCGTGGAACGAGCTGCTGCGCTCCCTGCGCCTGGGCGAGTACGTCGCGTTCCCCCTCCAGCTCGACCACAACTGAGTTGGCGGCCCGGCCCGCGCGCAGGTCCGCATACGTCGAAGCTTCCCGTGGCCTGGGCGAGGCGTTCGGCGACTGGTCAAGGAGCTGGTGTCGTCCGCGACGAGCCGACAGCCCAGAGCGCCACATTCATGACGAGGTGCTAGCGCCGCCGATGTTCCGCAAGGTGTTGATCGCGAACCGCGGCGAGATCGCCGTGCGGATCGTGCAGGCGTGCCAGGAATTGGGCGCGCGCGCGGTGGCGGTGTACTCGGAGGCTGACCGCGACGCGCTACACGTCGTCCGCGCCGACGAGGCCATCTGTATCGGTCTCGCGCCGGCGGCCGAGAGCTACCTGAACATCCCGCGCATTATCGAGGCGGCACGGGCCAGCGGCGCCGAAGCGGTGCATCCGGGCTACGGCTTCCTGGCCGAGAACCCCGCGTTCGCCGCCGCGTGCGCGGCGGCCGAGCTCGTGTTCGTCGGGCCGTCGCCGGCGGCGCTGCGGCTGCTCGGCGACAAGGCGGCCGCCAAGCGCCTGGCGCAGCGCGCGCGCGTGCCCGTGGTGCCGGGCTACCAGGGGACCGCGCAGGCACCCGGCCAGTTGCTGGCACGGGCGCGGGCGGTCGGCTTCCCGCTGCTCATCAAGGCCGTGGCGGGCGGCGGCGGGCGCGGCATGCGCCGCGTGGAGAGCGCCGAGGGCTTCTCGGACGCGCTCGCTCAGGCGCAGCGCGAGGCGCAAGCGGCGTTCGGCGATACGCGCGTGCTGCTGGAGCGCGATTTGACGCCGGCGCGCCACGTCGAGGTACAGTTCCTGGCCGATCGGTACGGACAGGCGGTGGCGATCGGCGAGCGCGACTGCTCGGTGCAGCGCCGTCACCAGAAGCTCGTCGAGGAGGCGCCGGCGCCCGGGCTGGCGCCGACGGAGCGCGCGCGGCTCGGCCGCTGGGCGGTGCGACTGGCGCGCGCCGCCGGTTACGTGAGCGCGGGCACCGCCGAGTTCTTGCGCGATGCGCAGGGCCAGTACTACTTCCTGGAGGTAAACGCGCGCCTTCAGGTCGAGCACCCGGTGACCGAGCTGGTCTACGGCGTGGACCTCGTTCACTGGCAGCTTCGCATCGCCGCCGGCGAGCGGCTGACGCTGAGGCAGGCCGCGCTCAGACCGCGCGGCCACGCCGTCGAGGTGCGCCTGTACGCCGAGGATCCGGCGCACGGCTTTCAGCCGACCCCCGGTCCCGTCGAGCGCTTCGCGCCGCCGCTGGGGCCGGGCCTGCGGCACGACGTGGGCGTGCGCGCGGGCGACGTCGTCTCGCGGTACTACGATACCTTGCTCGCCAAGCTCATCGTACACGCCTCCGACCGCGACGCGGCGCTGGCCCGCCTCGTCTGGGCGCTGCGCCACTACGTCGTGCAGGGGCTGCCGACGAACCAGGCGCTGCTGCTGGCCGTGGCCGAGGACGCCGACTTCCGCGCTGCGCACCTGAGTACCGACTTTCTGGACCAGCGCCCGGCGCTGTTGCAGCCGGCCCCCGTGCCCACCGCGGCGCTATGGGCCGCCGCGGCCGCCGACCTCGCCGGGCTGGGGGGGCCAGGCGCGCCCGCGCCGGAGGGGCCGTGGGCCGCCGCCGGTCCCTGGCGCGGCCAGGCGACCCCCGCGCCGCTCTACTACCTGCTCGACGGCGCGCTGCACACCGTTCACGCGCACCCGCTCGGCCCCAGCGCCTGGACCGTGCGCGCCGAGCGCCTGGGCCGCGCCGGGGCGGCGGCGCCGGCGCCCGACGAGGCCGAGCATCGCCTGGAAGCGCTGGCGACTGATGGCCGGCTGACCATCTCTCTGGACGGGGCGCCACTCGACGCCGCAGTCGCGCCCCAGACGGAGCCACCGGCCTTGCTCGTCCAGATCGGCGGGCACGCATACACCGTCGCGCGCCCGCCGCCGCCCACCGTGCCCGCCGCGACGGGCGTGAGTGCGCCGGGCGGCGGCGCGGGCGAGGTGCGCGCGCCCACGGCGGCGGTCGTCGTGGCCGTGCACGTGCGGCCCGGCGCGGCAGTGGTCGCCGGCCAACCGCTCGTCGCGCTCGAAGCTATGAAGATCGAGCAGACGCTCACCGCCCCGCGCCCCGACCGCGTGCGCGCCGTCCGCTGCGCCGTGGGCGACAGCGTGGCCGGCGGGGCGCTGCTGATCGAGCTCGAAGGTGCTGACGATAGCGGATCGGTATCATCAGGGTAGGCGAGCGATGGACAATAGTCGGCTCATGGCGGCCGGGAGGGGATCATGCTGGTCGGCTGGGAGACGAACCTGGTGGACGACGACGCGGGCATCCGCGCCATCCTGGAGGAGTGCCGGCGCGTGGCCGTGCTGGGCATCAAGACCGAGGCGCAGGCCGGCCAGCCCGCGATCGAGGTGCCGCGCTACCTGGCCGCCCAGGGCTACGACGTGGTGCCCGTCCCCGTCTACTATCCGGAAGTGCAGGAGATCCTCGGGCGGCCAGTCTATCGCCGCGTACAGGACGTGCCCGGCGGCGTCGATTTGGTCGACGTCTTCCGCCGCCCACAAGACATCCCGCCTCACGTGGACGACTTGATCGCCGCGCACCCCAAGGCCGTGTGGTTCCAGCTCGGCATCCGCAACGACGATGCGGCCCGGCAGCTCGCCGCAGCCGGCATCCGCGTCGTGCAGGACCGCTGCACGCTCGTCGAGCACCGCCGCCTCGTCGGCCACCCAGTCAGCTAGCCGGGTGCTCGCGGCGATGCGGGACGACTGCGGCGTCCCCGGTTGGCCTCAGGCCGGTCCCAGTGACGGCTCGTCTCGCGCCATGCGGTCGGCCACTAGCTCCTCGGCGTGGGGCGCGGCGGCCGCTCCATCCAGCCCGCAGAGCTGCCCACTGGTCTGGTCCAGCAGCTTCGCCACCAGCGCCGTCCACCCCGTCTGGTGGCTCGCGCCCAGCCCGACCCCGGTGTCGCCATGGAAGTACTCGTGGAACAGCAGATAGTCGCGCCAGTGCGGGTCGGTCTGCACGTACTCGTTCGCGCCGAACACCGGGCGCCGTCCGTCAGGGCCGCGCACGAAGATGCTGATGAGCCGCTGCGACAGGTGCTCGGCGATCTGCCAGAGGGTTAGCTTCTGGCCGGAGCCGGTGGGGCACTCGACGAGGAAGTCGTCGCCGTAGTAGTGGTGGAACTTCTGGATGGCCTCGATGAGGAGGTAGTTGATCGGGAACCAGATGGGGCCGCGCCAGTTCGAGTTGCCGCCGAACAGCCCGCTCGACGATTCCGCCGGCTCGTAGTGCACCGTGTGGGCGGTGCCGTTGACGCGCAGCTCGTAGGGGTGCTCCGCGTGATAGCGACTGACCGAGCGCACGCCGTGGTCGCTCAGGAACTCGGCCGGGTCCAGCATCCGCTTGAGTAGCCGCTTCATGCGATGTCCACGTACCAGCGCGAGCAAGCGGCGCTCGCCGGCGCCCGGCTCGTACCAGCGCGACACGAGACTTGCCAGATCGGGCTTGTTGGTCAGGAACCACTCCATCGCCGCGCGGAACGTCGGCAGTCGCTCGAGCAGGTCGGGCTCGATCGTCTCGACCGCCAGCAGGGGAATCAGCCCTACCAGCGACCGGACCTTGAGCGGTCGCATCTCCCCGCTGGGAAGCTGCAGCACGTCGTAGAAGAACTCGTCCTCCTCGTCCCACAGGGCGATGCCTTTGTTGCCCAGGTTGTTCATGGCGCCGGCCACGTACATGAAGTGCTCGAAGAACTTGATCGCGACGTCCTCGTAGACGCGGTTCTCGCGCGCTAGCTCGAGCGCGATGGCGAGCATAGTCAGGCAGTAGGCGCCCATCCAGGCCGTGCCGTCCGACTGTTCGAGCTGGCCGCCGGTCGGCAGCGGGGCACTGCGGTCGAATACGCCAATGTTGTCCAGCCCGAGGAACCCGCCCTGGAACACGTTGCGGCCATCGGGGTCCTTGCGATTGACCCACCACGTGAAGTTCAGCAAGAGCTTGTGAAAGATGCGTTCCAGAAAGGGCCGGTCGGCGTGGCCGGTCAGGCGCTTCTCGATCTTGTACGTGCGCCAGCTAGCCCAGGCATGGACGGGCGGGTTTACGTCGCCGAACGCCCATTCATAGGCGGGGAGCTGGCCGTTCGGGTGCTGATACCACTCGCGCCCCAGCAAGAGCAGCTGCCGTTTGGCGAACTCGGGATCGACCAGCGCCAGCGGGATGCAGTGGAACGCCAGGTCCCAGGCGGCGAACCAAGGGTACTCCCAGGTGTCGGGCATGGCGATCACGTCGTGGGCGTTCAGGTGTACCCAGTCGTGGTTGCGTCCGTGCCAGCGCTCGGGCGGCGGCGGGGGCTGCGCCGGGTCGCCGGTCAGCCACTCGTCCACGTCGTAGTAGTAGAATTGCTTGCTCCATAGCAGCCCGGCAAACGCCTGGCGCTGCACGCGCCGCTCGTCGTCAGAGACGCCCGGCGCGCCGAAGGCGGCGTAGAACCGATCGGCCTCGGCCTGACGCCGTGCGAACAGCGCCGCGGCCTCGGCGAACGGCGCGGCCAGCAGCCGGGCCGAGAGCCGCAGCAGCCGCGTCTCCGTCGCGCCCGGCGCCACGTCCAGCACGTAGTGGGCGGCGACCTTCGTGCCCGTGCCGGCGGGGTTCACGACGGTCGCATCGCCGTGCACCACGGCAGTATGGATGCTGTCCTTCACGTAGGGCGTGCGGTTGGGTAGCCCCCAGAGGCGCTCGGCGTTGGTCTCGTTCTCCGTAAACAGCAGGGGCGGCGTCCCTTCGCACGCCAGCCAGTACTCGCCCAGGTCGCGATGGTAGGCGTGGACGCGCCGGACGCCCGGCGCTGAGCGCTCAGCGCCGAGAGGGACGGATACCAGCCCGTCTGCACCAGCCCGAAAGCGCGTCGCGCGACCCGGCAGCGGCGTCTGCCGCTCGAAGGCCTCGGTGGCCGGTGCATCGACGCTGCTCAGAGACGAGCCCATCCCCGTCACGTCGTGCAGGAGCGGGCGCCGGTCGTCGCGGCCCCAGGCCCAAGTGTTGCGGAACCAGAGGGTGGGCAGTAGGTGTAGCGGGGCGGCATCGGGGCCGCGGTTCGTCACGGTGAGGCGCACGAGGATGTCGTCGGGAGCAGCCTTAGCGTACTCGATCAGCACGTCGAAGTAGCGGTTCTCGGCGAACACACCCGTGTCCAGCAGGTCGAACTCGGGCGCGGCGCGGTCGCGGCGGCGGTTCTCGGCGACCAGCTCAGCATAGGGGAAGGTGCGCTGCGGATACTTGTACAGCGCTGCCATGTAGGAGTGCGTGGGAGTGTTGTCGAGGAAGTAGTAGCACTCCTTCACGTCCTCGCCGTGGTTGCCCTCGTTGCCGGTCAGCCCGAACAGCCGCTCCTTCAGGATAGGATCGGCCCCGTTCCACAGCGCCAGCGCGAAGCAGAGCGTGGCGCGGTCGTCGGCGATGCCGAGGAGGCCGTCCTCGCCCCAGCGGTAGGCCCGCGAACGGGCCTGGTCGTGCGGGAAGTACTCCCAGGCGGTGCCGTAGGGCGAGTAGTCCTCGCGCACGGTGGCCCACTGGCGCTCGCTCAGGTAGGGGCCCCAGAGATACCAGGGCGCCCGGCCGTCCCGCGCCGCGGCCAGGCGCGCGCGCTCGGCGTCGAGGGCCGCGCCCCTCACTGCTCGCTCGCGACGCGCGATGCCACGGCCGCCGGCGCGGGCACGGCGCGCGCCGGCGGAGCGCTTCCGGCCACCAGCCGAGCCGCCTGCACGGCGCGCTCCTCGCGAATCATGTAGTTGAGGGCGCCCAGGATCACCAGATCGATCGCCAATCCCACGACCGCCCCGAGCTGCTCGGTGTAGAAGGCGAAGAACTGGACCAGGAAGATGGACACCAGGATCGAGCGCTTGAACCAGTAGTAAGCGAACAGCCGCGACGCGCGCAGGCGGATGGCGCCCAGCACCACCAGCACGGTCGACAGCGCCGTCGAGAGGGTGTCGCCCCAGTCCTCGATCGAGACGGCCGGGTCGATCCAGGAGAACCGCGGGTCGGTCGCGATGAGCACGATCAGCGCCACGATAGCCACGGCCGCGTGCAGCAGGAAGCCGCCAACGATCAGCCGGTGGAACCAGCGGAAGCCGATGAGCCGCTCATAGGCCGCGCGCGCGTGTCCGGCGACAGAGGCCGTGAACGGCTGCTGAGCGGCCGGGCTACAGGCGGTCTGCAGGAAGAGCGCCTGTAGCCCGCGCACCAGCGGATTGTCCGCGTCGGCGCGGGCGAGCAGCGCCAGCCCGCGCTCGCGTGCGCCGCTCTGAGGCCGCAGCACGGCCTCGCGCAGCAGCTCCACGGCGTTCCCCAAGCATTCCGTCGGCGAGAGCTGTTGGCGCCGCTCGATGGCGCGGAACCAGAGGAAGAGCAGGACGAAGATGGCGTAGATGAGCGCGATTGTCGGCTGGAAGAAGTAGTTGTTGTCGCTGGTGATGAACTTGCCTAGCTCGTCGATGAAGGTGCCGAAGCCGATGCCCGCCACGATCGCGGCCAGGTGCTGCACCCACTTGCCCAGGTAGGCGAGAAGCAGCACGACGCCGACGACCAAGAGCGCACCGCCCCACAGCATGTGCGCGATGTGCAGACCGCGGCCGCCGATCTGCGGGTAGCCGGTTAGCTCCAGGTAGACCCGAATCACCAGCACCGCGCTTACGGCCGCCACCAGGAAGCTCTCGAGGAAGCTTCCCGCGTCAACGTTCCGCACGAGCCGTAGCGGCGGAACCCGGAGTCCATGCACCACGAGCCGCTTCCTCCCGCGAGGGCAATGCGCTGGCCGCCCTCTACCCGCGAGTATACGAGAGTGGGACGGGGCGTGCCGCTCGCCGCGGCCACGGCGGCCCGCGAGACGGGGGGCAAGCGGCAGCGGGGCCGGCAGGCGAGTCGCGAGCATCGACGGCGAACGACACGAAAAGGGGAGCCGGGCCGGGGCGTTGGCGCGGCCCCGGACTCGGCCCCCGTCGTTGTCGGGCGCCGGTGATCGGCGAGGATTACTGGCCCGCGGTGAGCGCGATCCGCCGCGGCTTGGCCGACTCGGCCTTCGGCAGGACCAGGCGGAGCACGCCGTGCTCGTAGTGCGCCTCGGCCTGGTCGGCGTTCAGCTCGGTCGGCAGGTAGATAGTCCGCTCGAAGTGGCCGGTGCCACGCTCGCGGAACAGGTACTGGCGACCCTCCGGGGCCGTGGGATAGTCGCCGCTGATGGTAACCTCGTTGCCGAGCACCGAGACGTGGACCGCATTCGGGTCCAGGCCGGGCAGGGCCGCCTCGATGACGAAGTTGTCGCCCTCGGCGTAGACGTCGAGAGACGGCGTCGCCTGCCAGCCGTTGCCGCTCCAAGCAGTGGGGCGGACGAAGCTCTGCTCGAACAGGCGATCCATCGCATCGCGCAGCGTGGGCATCTCGTGGAAGGGGGACCAACGTCGCATCGCCATACTGACTACCTCCGCTTCTGGGGGTGATGAGGAGTGCCGCTGCAGCTAGTATGGTCTGAGGTATGTTAGAGGCGCGTCGGGAGCCGATAAGACTCGCATTAGAGCCCAGTTAGCGTGGCATATGACGCAATACCATGAACGCGACGAGCCGGCCGAGCCCGTAGGCTCGGCCGGCTCGCTTGATACGCCGTTCTGCTTAGTGGCCGACGCCCAGCAGCCAGAGGATGATAATCAGCCCCAGTGGCAGGCCGAGTAGCCAGAGCAGGATCAGCAGCATCGTCGTGGCTCCTCTCTCCGCGCCGCGCTACCGCGCTTAGCGCGTCTCGTGCGCGACCGCGCGGTCGCGCTCAACGTAGTGGTGGAAGGTCATCGGCTCGCCGGAGGCGAGCCAGCCGCCGATTACTGAGCCCATCAGGCCGATGAGCAGCGTGGTGAACGTGGCGAGCGCGCCGTTGCGCGCCGCCGTAGCGACGTTGGGATCGACCGCGGTATTGGGAGGCACGACCCAGGCCGGCGTGCCCGCCAGGCCACCGTACCAGCCGCCGAAGTAGCTGCTGGCGCCCAGCGCCGCGATCCCCACCAGGAACGGCACCGCGAGCGCCCAGACGATCGCGCCGTGCAGGATCGCTGGCTCGGCGCGGACTAGGCCCGCGATCTTGGCGGCGACCCAGCCGCCGACGACGAACGAGACGAAGGCCCCGACGACGCTAAAGACGAGGGCGCCGATGCCCACGGTGGACCACCGGGTAATCTGCTGCGTCGCGCCCATCTCGTGGGCGCCCACCGCGATGGCGGCCAGGCCGAACAGCAGCGCCACCGCCAGCGCGGCCAGCATGCCCACCCAGATCCCGCTCCAGTAGACGGGCCAGCGGACCCAGGGGTCCGCGCGGCGTTCGGTCGCGACGTCTTCCCGTACAGTCTGCATACCGGTTACTCCCCGGCCGCGCACCATCCGGCGGCTGGCGCCCGGGACGCCAGGTCCCGCCGCGGTGGTTCGAGCAGCCCCATCGCTGCTGACTTGCCCGCGGGCTTCGTTGCCCAGTCAGCAGGCTAGTCCTCGCGGAAGCGCTCAACTCGCTTCCTCGCTGCCCGCTAATGCAGGGCGCGTGCCACGGCCGGCCCGAGGCCGCTCGTACCGCGCGCTGGCGCGGAAAACTGGGGCTCGCGGACGGCGGGCCGAGGCCGTGCGCCAGCCGCGGCGGACAGTTGGGGCATATGCCGAGAGTCGCCAGCGGCGAGGACGCGGGCGCTCCACGCCGCTGGCGCCGGCCGGCGGGAGCCGCCAGCGCGCTGCGCGAGCGAGCGCCGGGCGCGGCTCACGGGCGGGGCGCCGGCGCGGGCGGCGAGACAGCGGCGGGATCGGCGTCGGGAATGCGCGCGAGCTGCCGCAGCCAGGCCGCCGCCTCGCCGTCGCTGGGGGCGCGCCAGTCGCCGCGCGGCGAGAGCGAGCCGCCCGAGCCGACTTTCGGGGCATTGGGGATGGTGCTGCGCTTGAACTGGCTGAGCTGGAAGAAGCGGTAGAGGAACGTGGCAAGGTTCGCCTTGATCTGGCCGATCGTGTACTCGTGGCGGCGCTCCTCGGGCACGTCGGGCCAGGCGCCCTGCGTGCGGTCGTGCCAGGCGCAGTACGCCAGGAAGGCCACGCGGGGCGGCGCGTAGCCGTAGCGCAGGGTGTAGTAGAGGTTGAAGTCCTGCAGCTCGTAGGGGCCGACGATCGCCTCGGTGGACTGGGCGGGGCCGTGGCCGTCGGCGTCGCCGGGGACCAGCTCCGGGCTGATCTCCGTGTCGAGGATCGCCAGCAGCGTGGCGCTCGCCTCGGAGCCGAGCTGGTGGGTCTGAGCCACCCAGCGGATGACGTACTGGATGAGCGTCTTCGGCACGCTGGCGTTGACGCTGTAGTGGGACATGTGGTCGCCGACGCCGAAGGTGGCCCAGCCGAGGGCCAGCTCGCTCAGGTCGCCGGTGCCGACGACGAGGGCATTATGGAGGTTCGCCAGGCGGAAGAGGTGGCTGGTGCGCTCGCCCGCCTGCACGTTCTCGAAGGTCACGTCGTAGACCTTCTCGCCCTCGTCGTAGGGGTGGCCGATGTCGCGCAGCATCTGCTTGGCGCTAGGGCGGATGTCCAGCTCGTGGGCGGTGCAGCCGATCGCCGCCATGAGGCGCAGCGCCTGGTCACGGGTGCGGGCGCTGGTGGCGAAGCCGGGCATCGTGTAGGCGAGGATGTTGGCGCGCGGGTAGCCGAGCAGGTCCATCGTCTGGGCGCAGACGAGCAGCGCCTGCGTCGAGTCGAGGCCGCCGGAGACGCCGATGACGACCTTCTCGATACCGGTGAACTGAAGGCGCTTGGCGAGGCCCTGCACCTGGATCTGGAAGACCTCGGCGCAGCGCTGGTCGCGGGTGGCCGGGTCGGCGGGCACGTAGGGGAAGCGCTCGTAGCGCCGCAGGGGCAGGAGGCGCCCGGCGCGCGGCAGCGGCAGCGGCACGGGGACGGTGCGGTAGCCCTCCAGCCGCGCGCGCTCGCGCTGAACGGCGTCGCCGAAGGTCGTCTGGCGCATGCGCTCCTGGACGAGCCGCTCCAGGTCGATCTCGGTGCAGAGCACGGCGGGCTGGTAGGTGAAGCGCTCGGACTCGGCGAGCAGCACGCCGTTCTCGGCGATGAGCGCGTGGCCGTCCCAGGCGAGGTCGGTGGTGGACTCGCCGGGGCCGGCGGCCGAGTAGAGGTAGGCGGCGAGGCAGCGGGCCGCCTGGCCCATGACGAGCTGGCGGCGGTAGTCGGCCTTGCCCACGGTGATGTTCGAGGCCGACAGGTTGAGCAGGACCGTGGCGCCGGCGAGGGCGGCGTAGGACGAGGGGGGCACGGGCACCCACAGGTCCTCGCAGATCTCGACGAAGAAGGTGAGGCGGGGCTGCTCGTCGGCCTGGAACAGCAGGCGCGTGCCGAACGGGATGCCGCGCTGGCCGCACAGGGCGATCGCGTCGCGCACGGCGGCGTCGCCGGGGGTGAACTGGCGGCGCTCGTAGAACTCGCGGTAGTTGGGCAGGTAGGTCTTCGGCACGACGCCGAGGACGCGGCCCTGGGCGAAGACGACGGCGCAGTTGTAGAGCAGGGCGTCGACCTGGAGGGGGAGGCCGACGACGCCGACGAGCGGCAGCCCCCGCGACGCGTCGAGGACCATTGCCAGCGCCTCCAGACAGGTGTCGAGGAGGGCGCGCTGGTGGAAGAGGTCCTCGCAGGAGTAGGCCGACAGGCCCAGCTCGGGGAAGAGGGCGAGCGCGGCGCGCTGGTCGGCCGCCTGGCGCAAGAGGGCGATGGTCTGCTCGGCGTTGTAGATCGGATCGGCCACGCGGACCGCCGGCAGGGCGACCGCCACACGCACGAGGTCGTGGTTGTAGAGGTTGAAGAAGCCGTCCACCGCGGCCTGGTCGTCCACCGTGACCCGGCCGTTCGTCTCGCTCATGGCGCCCTCCCCACGCGATTTGCCCACTGGGATGATACCGCCGCTGCTGCTCTCTGCTGACGCGCGGCGCGGCGGCGCCCGCGCGTTTAATTTCCGAGGAACGATCAAACGATGCTCCCCGGGGGTGGCCGGCAGCCCAGGCCGGCGCTGGCTTCGCGCCCCGAGCGGGCGCGGTAAACAAAGCATCGTTTGGCGCCGTTGCGCCCGGAACGGAAGACCGCTGCCTGGGTGCCGGGCGGAAACGGCGCGGGCAGCCAGCGCCGTGCGTCGCCTCGGGCAGCCGTCGCGGTCACGTCGTCGCGGCGGACGCGCGACTTCTACACCGGAGAGCATCGGCGGGGGGCTGGCGTCCGGGGAGGGGGTGTCGAACTCTTCGGCGGTCGGGGGAACCTACCGTGGGATGCCGCGGCAGCGGGACCGGAGGGGCGCTGGCCGGTGGCGCGTCAAGCGGGAGAAGGTGGAGCGTCATGGGGGGGTTGAGGGCGTGGTGCCGGGCGATGGGCTTCGTGCTCTTCAGCCTGGGGATGTACGTGTTTGGGTTCGTGGGCCTGCTCGTCGTCGTCGTGATCGCGGGCCTGAACCCGGCGCTGGGCGTGATCAGCCTGATCGCGTTCCTGGGGGCGCTCGTCGCCGTGAGCGGCGCCCTGGACGACTAACGCTCCCGCGCCCCGGTCCCACGAGGAAGGATGGGATGCCGAATTCTCTTGGCAGGGCGCGCCTGCACTGGGGACGCTAGCCGGGAAGACGGGGCACTGCCGCTTACGCAAATATCTCCCGCACGGCGATCTGCCACCCCGGCACCACATCCGCGCCGTCCAGCGTGTCGTGCTCCGTGAGGAGGCGCGGTGCCTCACCGGGCCGGTGTACCAGGATCGTCCGCCAGCGCGGATTGACCACCAGCACCAACCGCGCCCCGTGCGCCAGCCAGGTCGCCACCTTGTCGTCGACTTCCGTATAGCGATCGTTCGGCCAGATCACTTCGACGACCAGGTCGGGCGCGCCGAGCCAGTAGCCGGGCTGGGGTGGGCCGGTGAGCCGTTCCTGCCGGATGAACGCCGCGTCGGTCGCGCGTACGGTGTCCGGGTCCGCTTCGAGCTTGCACCCCAGCTCGCCGTAGACCCGACCCAAGCGGTGGGCACGGACGTGATGGGCAAGGGGAGCGATCAGGTTGACCTGGAGCCAACTGTGTTCTTCGCCAGGCGGCGCCATGGTAAGCAGCCTTCCCCGTACCAGCTCGTGGCGTTGCCCGTCGTCCGGGAGTAGCGACAGCTCCTCGGCCGTCATGAGCTTGTCCTGAATCGCCATGGTCGTTCCCTCGGCGCGCGCCGGCTCGCGCCCTTGCTCTCGGCCCTGAACCTCATTCTAGCACCGCTGCCGAAACTGCCTTGCTCCACCGGCGTGATGCGGCGCTCGTACGTCGGAACTTGCTATGATGGCGCTGCGTGTGACGAGCGGCGAGGGGGTAGGGCATGCTGGCGAAGGTGCTGACCGGCGCGGTGGTGGGGCTAGACGGCGCGCTGGTCGAGGTCGAGGTGGACATCGCGCCGGGCGGGATGCCCAACTTCCTCGTCGTCGGGCTGCCGGACGCGGCGGTGCAGGAGGCCCGCGAGCGCGTGCGCGCCGCCATTCGCAACAGCGGCCTCAGCTTCCCGATGCGCCGCATCACCGTGAACCTGGCGCCGGCCGACCTCAAGAAGGAAGGCCCCAGCTACGACCTGCCCATCGCCGTCGGCATCCTGATTGCGAGCGGCCAGGTCGAGGCCGAGCCGGGCGGCGTGTTGTACCTCGGCGAGCTGAGCCTGGACGGCAGCCTACGCCACACGCCGGGCATCATCGCGCTGGTGGCGCTGGCGCGCGAGCGGGGGCTGGACACGGTGTACGTGCCGGCGATCGACGCGCGCGAGGCAACGCTGCTGGGCGGCGTGCGCGTGATGCCGGTGCCGACGCTCGGGGCGCTCGTGGCGCACCTCCGCGGCGAGGCGCCCATCGCGCCGGCGCCGGAGGGCGAGGACCTGGCGGCGGGCGACGACGAGCGGCCGGGCGGTGACCTGGCCGACGTGAAGGGCCAGGAGCACGCCCGCCGGGCGCTGGAGGTGGCCGCGGCCGGCGGCCACAACCTGCTCATGAGCGGGCCGCCCGGCGCGGGCAAGACGCTGCTCGCGCGGGCGCTGCCCTCGATCCTGCCGGCCATGACCCGCGACGAATGCCTGGAAGTGACCAAGATCTACAGCGTGGCCGGGCACCTGCCGCCCGAGCGCCCCGTCGTGCGGCAGCGGCCGTTCCGCGCGCCCCACCACACCATCAGCCATGCCGGCCTGGTCGGCGGCGGGCGCTGGCCCCGCCCGGGCGAGATCAGCCTGGCGCACCGCGGCGTGCTCTTCCTCGACGAGCTACCCGAGTTCGGCCAGCCCGCCCTTGAAGTCTTGCGCCAGCCGCTCGAAGACGGCCACGTCACCATCAGCCGCGCGCAGGGCAGCGTCACCTTCCCCGCCAAGGTGATGCTCGTCGGCGCCATGAACCCCTGCCCGTGCGGCTACTACGGGGACAGCCTGCGCGCTTGCACGTGCTCGGAGACGCTGGTGACGCGCTACCAGAAGCGCCTCTCGGGGCCGCTGCTCGACCGCATCGACATCCACCTGGATGTCCCCCGCGTCGAGTACGACAAGCTGGCCTCCGACCGGGCGGGGGAGGCGTCGAGCGTCGTGCGACAGCGGGTCGAAGCAGCCCGCGAGCGGCAGCGGGCGCGGTTCGCCGGCACGGCGCTGACCTGTAACGCGGACATGGGGCCCGGCCAGGTGCGGCGGCTGTGCGCGCTGGAGGGGGCGGCGCAAGCCGTGATGCGGGCGGCAATGACGCAGCTGAGCCTCAGCGCCCGCGCCTACCACCGCGTCCTCAAGCTGGCCCGCACCATTGCCGACCTGGCGGATGCCGAGCAGATCGGGGCGGCGCACCTCGCCGAGGCGCTCCAGTACCAGCCCCGCGGGCGGGGCTGATGACCGCTACGCTGCTCGACCTTGACGCTGCTCAGGATGAAGTCGCGGTATGGGGACAGGCGGTAAACTTCCTTCTGGGACGAGAACGATGAGGCGAACGAGAGCGATCCTGACGCTCAGCGACTTGCAGGCGCGCCGGGATGAGATCCTTCGGATCGCGGCCGGGCACGGGGCGCGGAACGTTCGCGTGTTCGGCTCGGTCGCACGGGGCCAAGCGCGGCCTGATAGCGACGTGGACTTTCTGGTGGAATTCGAGCCAGGGCGCACCGTGGTGGACCTGAGTGGGTTGATTCTGGACTTGCAGGACGCGCTGGGCCGGGATGTCAATATCGTGGAGGCAGACCGACTTGCGGCCCTGGCACACCGAATCGAGAGTGAAGCCGTCGCGCTATGACGACCGAGGATGAGCGAGAGCAGGAACGTCTGCGATACATCGACCTGAGCATTCGCCGGATCGAAGAGTACACTGGCGGTAAGCAGGAGGCCTTTCTGAGCGAAGCTATGATTCAAGATGCGGTGCTACGTCGGCTCGAAACGCTGGCCGACGCCACCGGCAAGCTGTCGGATGTGCTGAAGGCGCGTCACCCGGAGATTCCCTGGCCTCAGGTCTACGGGTTCAGGAACATCGCCGCGCACGCCTATGAGTACCTGGACCTCAGCCGAGTATGGGAGATCGTTCGAGACTACCTGCCAGTCCTGAAGGCGGCCGTAGCCACAGAGATCCGTCGCTCCAGCGAGCAGTGAAGACCGGGCTCGCGGTGTATCGGCCCCGCTCTCTCCGCAGAAGCTTTCCAGTAGCAGTCTCACGACCGCGGGTAGTCGCGCGCTCAAGCAATCCGCGTCGGGACTCCAGCGAGTCAGCACGGAGGCCGTCCACTCGTGCAGGCGTTCCCGGATGGCGGGGTGCGCCTCGCGGTCGCCCCAGTGGCGGGCCTCGGTCGCCTGGCGCTCTATGAACCGCGGCGGCGCACCGTGACCGTCGCCGCCGAGGCGACGCGCATGGCACCGGGCAACCTCGCGCCCCTGCTCGCCCACGAGGCCACGCACGTGCAGGATCTCGTCAGCGGGCGGCAAGCCGCGGAGGTACCGGCACTCGGTCGGGTAGAAGCCTGCTACGTCGAAGAGCTACGCGCCTCGCTGATCGAGCTAGAAATCTGGCGGACGCTCCACCCCCCTGACGGGAAGCCGATTCCGGAGTATGACTACGAGGACTGGCTCAACGTGGAGCTCGCGGCGTATCAGCGGAACCCGGACACCTACCCTGAGGACGTGCGAGAGTGGTACGCCGAATATCCAGTGCCGGCGTCGCACCCTAGGTCGTCCTATCTCAGCATACCTTACGCACATGAGAGATGTGGGGGTCTCTTGCAGTACAGTCTGCCAGGTCCGCTTCGCGTATGGCCCGGTCCCATCGCGGCTCATCTAGTTGTTCTAATGACGATCATCATCGTCGCGTGTAGTGCTAATGGGCCATGAGCTTTGCCTCTGGTTGGAGAAACGGTTACTAAAGGTGATTGGCAGACGACTGTGATCGCATTCGGCCCACCTGAGCGACTAGCGCTGTTGGGCAGCAACTATAGTGATCAACAGAAAGAGGAGATCGGCCTCGCTATCGCGAGGATGATACAGGGTAGGTCGCGCGGCAAAGTGGTATCTGTCCGCTTTAACGCAAAGAATGTTGGTAAGCAGCCAGTGCAAGTCACGCAGTCTGACCTACGCATTATCGATGGAAGCGGCCGGGAGTTCTCTCCCTTAAACATTAGTCATGGATCAATGCCATCTGTACTCTCAGGACGGCAAAACGAATATATTAGAGAAAATACGTACTTCGCGCAGCTTCTCACTCTTGCCGCCACTGTGCAGCCAGGTTGTGCTCTCACTAGCGATGACTCTAAGATGATTACTTTTGACCTCGACCCAGCCGCCACTGGCCTCAAGTTCAGGTTCTTCGAGACTCAGTTTCGCCTCACTGACTAATTTCTCGTTGTGGGACCGTGATCCTGTCAGGGGGTAGCTGACTACAGCCCTTGCCTCCCGCCCGGCCCACGCCCTGCGCTGCGTGGTAGGACCAAGGCCGGTCAAATCGGCTGGTGAGGAGCGCGCCGTGGGCCGCCTGGCCTCCGCGCCGGGAGCGTCAGCGTCCGCGTCAGTCTACCGTAGCAGTTATCTGCACGGGTGCCCGTGCGGCTACTACGGGGACAGCCTGCGCGCTTGCACGTGCTCGGAGACGCTGGTGACGCGCTACCAGAAGCGCCTCTCGGGGCCGCTGCTCGACCGCATCGACATCCACCTGGATGTCCCCCGCGTCGAGTACGACAAGCTGGCCTCCGACCGGGCGGGGGAGGCGTCGAGCGTCGTGCGACAGCGGGTCGAAGCAGCCCGCGAGCGGCAGCGGGCGCGGTTCGCCGGCACGGCGCTGACCTGTAACGCGGACATGGGGCCCGGCCAGGTGCGGCGGCTGTGCGCGCTGGAGGGGGCGGCGCAAGCCGTGATGCGGGCGGCAATGACGCAGCTGAGCCTCAGCGCCCGCGCCTACCACCGCGTCCTCAAGCTGGCCCGCACCATTGCCGACCTGGCGGATGCCGAGCAGATCGGGGCGGCGCACCTCGCCGAGGCGCTCCAGTACCAGCCCCGCGGGCGGGGGTAGTCCGAGCATGGATACGCCTTATCCGTGCGCTATGGTAGATGAGAGACGCACCTCGGGAGACCGACCATGGCGATGACGCTCGCGGGCCTGACGCTCAAGCAGTTTCTGGCGTTACCGGAGCAAGAGCCGGCGCTGGAGTACTTCAAGGGGAAGGTAAGCCAGAAGATGGTCCCGATGGGCGAGCACAGCGCCTTGCAGGTGGAGTGCGCGGAGCGCTTGAACCGGCTGTTCCGGCCCGCCAGGATCGCCCGCGCCTTCACCGAACTACGGACCACTCAGAGCGGCGCGTCGCTGGTGCCGGACGTAAGCCTTTATTGTTGGGACCGCATTCCCCGCACTGCGTCGGGCCGCATTGCCAGCCGCTTCCTGCTCCTACCCGACGTTGCCATCGAAATCTGGTCCCCCGGACAAAGCATCCGCGAGCTAGCTGAGAAGTGTGAATGGTTCGTCGCGAATGGCTCCCGCGTCGCCCTGCTGATCGACCACCGTCGAGAGACGATCCGCGTGTACCGTCCCAACACGCCGGTCGCCATCCGGCGGCGTGGGGACACCATCAGCCTGGATGAGATCGCACCCGGTGCGGCGCTCGACGTGGCCGCCATCTTTGCGGCCCTCGACGTCGACTGATCTTCAATCTGGGCAACCACTCCGCCGCGATAGCTGCCCACTCGTGCAGGCGTTCGCGGATGGTGGGGTGCGCCTCGCGGTCGCCCCAGTGGCGGGCCTCGGTCGCCTGGCGCTCCATGAACCGCGGCGGCGCACCGTGACCGTCGCCGCCGAGGCGACGCGCATGGCACCGGGCACGCTTGCTACGCTGGTCGCCCACGAGGGTCCCCACGTGTACGATTTCGTTAGTGGCGTCCAGTTGGATGCAGCTCCAACCCTTGCCGACCTCCGTGCGCGGCGCGACGACATCGTGCGTATTGCCGCCGCGCAGGGCGACGTGCTCGAAGGTGGCGAAGTCGTGCCCGGCTGGGCTGTGCCGGTGCGCGACTGCTTCCTGTAGTTCGGGGCCACTCCGCGCCGTCGGAGCGCCTACGACGGCGTCCTCACAGTGTGTCCTGTGAGCGCGTCACGCGGCCGCGCCGAGCGCGAACCGCCCGTCGTCAGGCGAATCGATTCCAGTGCAGCTCCGAGCCCCAACGCGGGATTGACGGATCATACCCCGACGCCTATGATGCCCACGCGTCGCGAGCCTGTGGCGACGGGCCGCGGCCCGCGAAACGTCGACGTGGGAGGCGAAGGGGTGAAGCGATTAGTGTCTACGCATCTGGCGGTGTTCCTCGCCGGCGTCTTGCTGGCAACCCTGGTCAGCGCCGTTCTGGCCAGCGGCCTCGCCGAGCCGGCCGGGCAGCAACCCTGTCCGGCCGCACCCGTTGGCCGGCCCGGCGGGAGCGGCAAGACGATCATCAATCCGCCCAGTCTGCCGGATCAGAGCGCACGGGGCTACTCGCACGGCGTCCGGGAAGGCAACCTGATCTTCATCGCGGGCCAGACCGGGACCGTCAGCGGGCCCCCCGAGCCGATCGACCTGGAGCTGCAAACGCGACGCGTGTTCGAGAAGATCCGGACCATCGTGGAAGCGGGCGGCGAATCGCTGGACGACCTCGTCTCGATGACTGTCTTCCTGACCGACATGCGCTACGCGGATGACTTCACCCGCTTGCGCGCGGAGATTCTGGGCCGGGACTTCCCCGGGAGCGCCGTGATCGGCGTTCACAGTCTGGTGAACCCGAACGCGGTGCTGGAGGTGCAAGCCGTCGCCGCGCTCCACTGTCGCTAGCCCAGCCGCTCGTCACCTCGCCGGCGGCGGGGCGGACCGCGCTGCCGCTCCGCTGCCGGCGAGCCTCGGTCAAGCGCATGTCCAGGTGTGCGCGCGTGTACGTTTCGAGCGCATAGCTCGTCGGCAGCATCTGGCCCTCCTGCCCGGCTGCGATCACTCCCTGCAGCCAGAGTGATGCCCGGCGTCGTCCAAGCAGTCCCCACCCAGCGCGCTGAGCACGACGACGGCTTCCATGAACTGCCCCGGACGCAAGGCCTTCCGCGATTTCTTCGCCGGCAGACACCGGTCGGCGCATGGTGCATCTCCCGGCCCCCTATAGACTTTCGCTATTCATGGTATTATCATAGAGCGATGGCGGCAGGGGCATCCGGCAAAGTATCCGCGGGTTCAGAAGCGCCGCCGCCGGCATGCGCGACCGCGTTCGTCAGGGGGCACCGGGCGATGATTTAATGCAGGTTGTATCCGCGTGACGGTGGCCCGCTGTCGAGGCGTGTATGCAGTCAGAGGCTGCCCCCAGCTACGTACGGCCCCTGCTTCGCGTGAAGCTGCGGCCGCCACGCCCACCGCCGGCCACGGTGGAGCGCCGCGATCTCTTCCACCGTCTGCAGGAAGGCATCGATCGTGCCTTAACGCTGATCTCCGCGCCGGCGGGCTCCGGGAAGACCACCCTCCTCAGCGCCTGGCTCGCCGCCCAGCCGCGTCCCGCCGCCTGGCTCGGCCTCGATCCCTCCGACAGCGGCGAGGTCACCGCGTTCGTGCGCTACGTCGTCGCGGCCATCCAAACCGTCGCTCCGGACTTCGGCCGCGGCGCGCTCGGGCTATTGTCCCTGCCACAGGTCCCTCCCGTCGACTATCTCGCGGCAGTCCTGCTCGACGAGCTAGCGACGCTCCCGGAGGCCTGCATTCTCGCCGTCGACGACTACCATCTGATCCAGGACTCCACAATCCATGCGCTGGTGAGCCAGTTAGTGTCGGGGCTCCCACCGACGGTTCATCTGATGCTGGCGGCACGCGCGGATCCGCCTCTGCCGCTCGCCCGCTGGCGAGCGCACGGACAGATGGTCGAGCTACGCGCAGCTGACTTGCAATTCAGTCCCGAGGAAGTGCGGGTCTTCCTCGAGCAAGCCCTGGGCACGGCCCCGCCGCCGGACGTCGCCGCGGCGTTCGTCGAGCGCACCGAGGGCTGGATCGCCGGGGTGCAGCTCGCCTCCCTCACGCTCAAAGCTAGCGCCGACCCGATCGCCTGGGCCGCGGCGTTCCGGACCGGCACGCATCGCCACCTACGAGACTTCTTGCTCGACGACGTGCTGGCCCAGCAGCCGGCCCCGGTGCAGGAGTTTCTCCTGCATAGCGCCGTGCTGGACCGCTTCTGTGCGCCCCTGTGCGACGCTCTGTGGGACGAGCCGCCCCAGGCGCCCAGCTCCCAAGCGCTGCTAGAGCACGTCGAGCGCGAGAACCTGTTCGTGGTCGGGCTGGACCCGGAGCAGTGCTGGTACCGCTACCACCACCTGTTCCAGGAAGCCCTGCTCCACCGACTGCGGGCCCGATTTGGCGAGCGGGCCGTGGCGGACCTCCACCGCCGCGCGAGCCGCTGGCTGGAGACCGCGGGGCTGATCGACGAGGCCCTGACACAAGCGCTCGCGGCATCCGACCCGGTGGCCGCCGCGCGGCTGGTGGAAACGCACGCTGTTGCCGTGATGAACCGCGAGGACTGGCCGCGGTTGGAGCGCTGGCTTAGTCTCCTGCCGCCGGATCTCGTCGCTGCTCGTCCGGCGCTGCTGGTCGTTCAGGCCCTGGTGCAGCGGGTGCGCTGCCAGTATGCGGCGCTGGAAGTCTCCCTGCGCTCAGCGGAGGCCCTCCTGGACAACGAGGCAGCCCGCGGCGGCACGCCTGCGCCGGTGGTGCGCGCACACATCGACGCCTTGTGGAGCGACTACTGGTTCTACACCGGCGACGCCGATCGCAGCCTGGCGCACGCGCGGCGCGCCCTCGAGAGTTTGCCAGAGGAGCACTACTTCGTCCGGGGGATGGCGGCGGTGTTCGCTGGGATAGTGCGGTATCAGCTTGGCGACGGCCAAGCTGCCGTGGCCGAGCTGCGGGCCGAGTGGGGCAAGGGTAGCCCCGCCAGCACGGTTTACACAAGCCGGGTACTTATGGCGCTGCTCAGCAATTACGAGGCGGCTGGCGACCTGCCGCACGTAGAGGAAGCTGGGCATGGTTTGCTACAGCTTGCGAGCGCGCAGCAGCTGCCGCTCAGCGCGTCCTGGGCCCATTACGCGCTGGGATTGTCGGCCTATTGGCGCAACGATCTCATCACCGCCGAAGAGCAGTTCACCGCCGTCATCGACGCGCCGGACGAGATCCACTTCCTGGCCGCCCGCGACAGCCTGCTGGGATTGAGTCTCACCTACCAGGCGCAAGGCCGCACCGCCCTCGCACGGAGCACTGCCGAACGGGCTAGCCAGCACATGCTGGACACCGGCAATGAGCCGCAGCTCACGGCGACCCGGGCGATCGAAGCACAGCTAGCATGCCTGCGCGGCGACATTGCCGCTGCCACGCAGTGGTTGCGATCATGGCGCGGCGACACGCCGACACTCGTATCGTGGAGCGTCAAACTCCCACGCCTCACTCGAGCCCACGTGCTGACGGCGCAGAACACTCCCGAGAGCCTCCGGCTCGCAACGCAAGAACTGGCCGCGCTCGCCGAAGCGTGCGAGGGACGGCACGACGTACCGCACCTGATCGAAGTCTTGGCGCTGCAGGCGGTGGCTTACCACCAGCAAGAGCAGACAGCCGACGCGCTCCGGGTGCTGGCCCACGCGGTAGCGCTCGGAGAGCCCGGCGGCTTCGTGCGCCCATTTCTGGAGCTGGGCGCCCACATGGCCGACCTGCTCCGCCGCTTGGTCGCTCAGGGCCCCGTGTCCGCTCATGCTCAGTACCTCCTCGAGGCGTTCGCTAGCCCGGCGGAATCTACCGCGGTCCCGGCCAGCAGCCCTCCCCCCCCCGAGCTGTCAGCCGAGACGCTGACCTGGCGGGAGACGGAAGTGCTCAGCCTGCTCGCGGCGCGGCTGTCGAACAAGGAGATCGCGCAGCGGCTGAGCATCGCGACCGAGACGGTCAAGCAGCACGCGACGAACATCTACCAGAAGCTCCAGGTGAGCGGTCGGCGGGAGGCGGTGGGTCGGGCGCGCGCCCTGGGGCTCCTGGCGGCCACCCCGGAGACTGACGACCGATTGCTGGTGCCCGGCGCCAGTCCGCATCGGGCGGCCGCGCTCCACGAGCCAGGCTCGCAGGAGGGTCGTGCCAGCTCGTGAGGGCGTCTATCGCCTGCGTCACCCACGGCGGGTCGGGGGCGTGCGTCCCGGAACCCCGGAATCCCCAAAATCCCATACCTGGGGGCGAATCGCCCGGCAGTCCTCGGTGGCAGGTAGCTGGGGCGCCAGCTTAGCGCTGCTCTGGTGACACGGCGCCCTGAGCCTGTGCTGCGCGTGCGGCTTGCATGTAGTCGTTGCAGTCGGCCAGCGCCTGGTTGTATGTCTCCTTGGCCTGCGCGGCGTAGCCGGCCAGCCAACCGCCCGCGGCCTGTTGATAGTAATTGGAGGCGGCGTACCGGCTGAGGAGGTTGCCAAGCTCGGCCTGCTGCAACGAGGCCAGGTTGATCTGGTCGCTGATGCCCGTGGGAGGGGCTGTCAGCCCCGCCCCATTCGGGGTAAGCAGCGGCCGCCCGACGAGTCGGCCGACGTTGCTCGTCAACACCCCCGGCAAGGGCAGGGAAATCGACTGATTGTTCAGACCCATCGCCAATTGCGCCTGGAGCGCCTGGAGCGCCGCGCCGCTAGGCGGCTGGCCCGCGGCGAGCTGCGCGAGCAGTGCCTGCACCGCCGCGCCGTTCGGGCCCTGGCCGCTAGCGGCGAGCTGAGCGAGGATGAGCTGCAGAGCGCCGGCGCCTTGATCGTTCGCGCCCATGGCAAGCTGCGCCAGCAGCGCCTGCACCGCGGGCCCGTTCGGACCCTGGCCGGCCGCCGCGAGCTGCTGGAGCAAGGGCAGGACGGCCGCGCCGTTCGGTGCCTGGCCGGCGAGAAGCTGCGCGAGCAGCGCCTGCACCGGGCCGCCGTTCGGGCCCTGGCCGGCCGCGGCGAGGAGCGCGAATAGCGCTTGCACGCCCGCCTGGCCCTGCCCAGTGCCGATCAGCGTCGCGAGCGCGGCCGGGTTGGGCCCGCCCGTGCCCGCGGGGCTCGGCGCGAGCACGCCGGGCGCGAGCGAGAAGGCTGTCGGCCCCGGGCCGAGCGGCCCGGCGTTAGCGATGACCCCGGGGGGCCCACCGAGCGCCGCGACCCCCCAGGGGCCCGCGCCGAAGGGCCCGACGAAAACGTTCCAGCCGGCCGGGCCGTACGGCGGCGCGCCGCTCGGCGTGATAGCCAGGGACTGCTGGAGCAAGGGCATCGCCTGCTCTGCCGCCCAGCCCTCGCAGATCGCTTGGTCGTCTTGCTGGGCGTGGGCGGCGGGCGCGGCCGCGAGCACCAGCGCGGCTAGTAGGAGTCCAATCGCCATTCCATGCATCACGCTCTCCTAGTCGGGACAGACGCCCGGAAATCCGGTGGCTGGGCGCGCTGGTGGTAGCAACACCTCGGGCGACGCATTTCGCCACCGATGGTCCGATCCACGTTGTGAACCCACAACATGGAGCCGTTCGCCGGGAGCGGAGCACTAACTGCCGCTGCCATCCTGGCTGCCGGGAGGCGTCATCCCGGGCAGTTGCGGCGGGTTGTGGTTGATGCAGAGCGCGAGCAGGATGGCGAACGTCGAGGCGGCGCGCCCGGACAGGCCGGCGGTCCACATGCCGGCCGCCGTCTGATAGGCCGCGCCTAGCCCATAGCGACCGTACAGGGTGCCCAGCTCGCCTTGCTGCAGCCCGGCGACGCCCAGCGCCGTGGTCGTGTTCGCGAAGTTGTTGACATTCGGATTGTTGAAGCCGAAGCCGCCAGGTGGGATGGTCAGCGCCGCGATGTTCGCCGCCGTTGGCCCAGGCCCGAACGGACCGTAGGCCGCCACCATCCCTGGCGGGCTGAATGCCGTCGCCGGCCCGTAGAGGCCGGCGCCGAAGGGCTGCCCCATGAACTGGGCCCAGCCGCTGGGGCCATACATGTTCGACGGGTCGAACTGGTAAGCCTGCTGCAGCGAGGGCAGCGCGGCGTTGCCCGCGTAGTCGATGCATGGGCTGATAATCTGCGGGCCCTGCGCCTGGGCGTGCGCCTGGCCCCCCGACAGGCAGAGCAGCCCGCTGGCTAGGAGCGCGGTGAGAATTCGGCGCATACTAGTTCTCCCTGTACTCGTTTCGTCCCCGCAGCCAGGGACGACCCTTCGTTGTAGCGTCGTCGCATTTGCCCGTGGGTGGTGCCTACCGCCCGCCATCCGCGGGCTGCGCCCCGACCTGCGCTCCGTGGCAGAGCCCGCGCATGATCGTATAGACGGCCGAGGCCTGGGTCGAGTAGCCGCTGACCCAAAAGGCCGAGGTGGCCTGGGACCCCGCCCCCACCAACTGGCGCGTGTAGAGGTTGTTCAACTGAGCTTGCTGGAGCCCTGCCAGGCTGAGCGCCGTGATCGTGTTGCGGGCGTCGACGGCCGGCCTGCCGGTCGGGAAAGGCGGGCCGTTGGGGAACGCCCGAGCCGCCAGCACGGGCGCGGTGACGCCTGGGCCCAGCGGACCGTAGACGGGCACGAGCCCCGGAGGCGAGTAGAGCGTCGCGGGCCCGTAGGCGCCCGCGCCGAACGGCTGGGTCAGCGGCCCCCATCCATACTGGGCGTACCCATCGGGCTGGAAGGCATAGGCCTGGGTCAGCGAGGGCATCGCCGCCTGCGCCGCCCAGTCCGCGCACGGGTCGGGCGTCAGGAGACTCTGCAAGAGACCTGGCTGGGTCGCCGGGACCGGCTGGCAGGGGTCGCCGCCAGGCGCGGTGAGCGCGTCGCAGGGATCGGGTGGCACTGCCTGAGCCGCGGCCGGTCCGGCCGGCAGGGTCACGGTCCCAACCATGAGCAGCCCAAGGACGATCCACCGCAGCGGCATCTTCTCCCAGTGGCAGACGCGGACACGACCGGCGCTCATGGTTGGCTCCCAGTGGGCGCAGCGTCCGCGCTGCCGCCGGCTCCGCTGCCCGTGCCGCTGGTGCCAGAGGCCGCACCGGCGGCGGCCGACTCGGCCTGCTGGTTGTGGCACATCCGCGTGAGGATGGTCCGCGCGGCGCTGGCTCGCGCGGGCAGCCCGACTGCCCAGGTGGCGCCGGCCAGTTGGACCTGCCCGCCGAGCGAGAAGCGGCTGAGCAGCGTGCCCAGCTCGGTCTGCTGCTGCGAGGCGAGGTCGACTTGCTGCGACGGGGTCGGCGTGCCACCGTTGGCGACGATCGACGCGGCGATGGCGTTGGCGGTCAGCCCTGGGCCGAGCGGCCCGGCGTTGGCCACGGGGCCCGGCGGCCCAAAGATCGCGGCCCCGCCCGCGGGATCGACAGGGCCCCACGGCGCGACGAGCGGCGCCCAGCCGAACGGTCCAACTCCCATCGGGGTATACAGCATGGACTCGGCCAGCGACGCGCGCGCCGGCGTCCGCGCCGGAATCCCGCACGGGTCGCTGCCCGGGCTCTGCGCATGCGCCGCCGGGGTGGCCACGAACAGCAGTCCGATCACCAGCGGCGCGGCCAACAGTTTTTGCATGTATTCCCTCCCTAGCCTGCTACGCCCCCACTGGCGCTCCTGTCCACGTATCAAACGCATCACATGGTGCGAACGTTACACTGTCGGCGTTAGCGCGGCGCAAGGTCGGATGCCGCTCGCCAGCGGCAGGCGACCAGGACCGCGCCGACCAGCGGCACGAACTGCTGCGCGATGTTCTGGGCGGTCGGCCCGGTGGCCCCCGAGACCTCGCCAAGACCCCCTAGACACATACTTGTCACGTCGGTGACCAACCGGGCCCATCGCGGCTGGGCAGGCTCAGCTGTGACCCATCGCCAACCCGCCTCCGGGGCGTCTCGACGGGGCGCGCCCGGCGCGAACGCTGACACGCCCCGTCGGCTACTCACCTGTGGTTCAGGGTGCGTCGCCGCGGCTCAAGGCGCACGCGCCGGCCCGATCAGGGGCGTGCGGACCGGCTTCGCCAGGCCATAGAACACTACGAGGCCCTGGCCGCCGCACAGGGTCGAAAGCGGCTCGGGCGGGGTGCCGAAGCAGCTATCCAGGTTCTGCCAGTTGTTGTCCACCCAGACGTTGCCGGCCGGATCGATGCCGATGTCGATCAGCAGCTGCATGCCGCCGCCGACGTAGCCCCCAGCCGGTGAGATAGCATCGCCCGGCTGCATGCCGGGGGGGCACGTCTCGGTCCGCACGCCACATAGCTCCACGATCCCCGTTGTCGAGCTGGCGAAGTTGGAGAACCAGACGTGGTCATTGCCGTCGACGGCGGCCGCCCAGGGGCCCGCCAGGCCGCGACCACTAATCGGCGAGAAGGGCGCTTCGCTGCCGTCTGGGCGCAAGACCGTGATGCTGCCCCCATTCGGCCCCGCGCTCTGCCGGGACATCGTGCGCGTCAGCTCCTCGTCAAAACTCTTCCCTTCTTTCGCCAGCTCTAGCAGGCGGCCCAGGCTGGCCCGCCCGGTGTCCGAGTTGCCGAACCGGTTGGTGACCCACACGTTGCCCTGGCTATCGATGGCCAGGCCGCTGCCGCTATAGCCGGTCGGGAACGTTTCGACGCGCGTAGGATCGGACGCGGGGAAGCGCGTGACCCAGTCGCCGGCAGCGTTCGTGACCCAGATGCGGTCCTGCGGGTCGATGGCCAGGTGGAACGGCGCGGCCAGCCGACACGGGTTATCCTCGGGATTGCCGCTGCGATTCTGACAGAGGATACGGCCTCTGGCCGCATCGCCGTTAGGGAGATGCACGAGTTGGCTCTTCTCCACGTCGAGGGCCCAGATGTCGCCATTGGGCGTGGCGATGATGCCCTGCATCAGGCCCAGCTGACCGTTGAAGTTGTAGCCCTCCGGCGGTGAGAGGGGCCTCCCGCTGTTGTCGAAGCGCACGATCGCCTTGCTGCCGTAGGTGGTCGCCCAGACGTTGTCACCGGCGTCGACGGCGAGCCCAAAGCCGATTCCCTCCAGCCCACCGCCGGTAAATCCCGTGGTAATGGGCGACAGCGGCCGGCCGTCGGGGGCAAATTTCGACAGGTTGCCGGTCCACAACACGTCCTGGTTCTGGGCGCCGACGAGGAAGTTGTCGCCGGCCCAGACGTTCCCCTGGCTGTCGATCATCAGCTTGCCGGCCGCCAGCAGGCCGCCACCGGTGAATCGGAGTGGCAAGACCCAGGCGCTCGGGGCCCGGCTCAGGTAGGGCATGTAGGGCGTCTGGCGGAGGTTCCTGCCCTGGGGGACGGGATAGAAGCTGTCCAGCAAGGCGAAGACCTTGTCCGGCTGGTACGAAGAGTAGTGCGCGATGGCCTCAGCCGCCGTCAGCGTATCGCTTGGGGCGTTGCCAGTCGGGGGTGTGGCCGCCGCGAACAGGCTACTGCAGGCATCCGCCCTCACGCGCGTCGTGCAGCCCGCAAGTATAGTGCCCAGGGTGGCAAAATTCGCCATCGTCGGGGTTTGGTTGCTGTTCATCGCGTCCTGGATGGCGTTCCCGTAGCCGCCGCTGGCGAGGTCGACGAAGTTAGGGACGTTGCTCGCGGCGATCCGCAGGCCCAGGGAAGGCCCCTGGATCGCGATGCCATCGAGGAACTGGGCCGCGGTCCAAACGGAGGCGACGGTTGTAAGCTCGTTGATGGTCACCTGAGGCGGGGGCTGGCTACCGACCACCGCCATCAAGGCGATGGCCGGATTGTCCCCGCCGCCGCGTTGGCCAATTTGTCCACCGGTGGCGACCAAATAGAGGACGGCATCGTTGCTCCCCGCTCGATCAATGGGCAGCTCGAACCGGCCGTCCGCGCCGGTTTGCGTCCGAGCGAGCTGCGCTGGTGGACCCGCCGTAGCCGCCCACAAGGTGACGGTCGATTGGGAGATCGGGACCCCGCCACCCAGGACCTGCCCCTGAACCGTGTCGGCGGCCGCTGCCCGCCGGCCCAGGAGCGGGCTGGCCGCGATGAGCGCCACCAGCAGCAACACCGCCACTGTACCGAGCTTCCAAGCGCGCGCGCTGTGAATCATTCGGCGGCTCCCTTCTGCGTATGGGTGCTGAGTCCAGTTACTTCCTCCTCGGAGGCGCTGCCAATCCTCGTCTGAGAGGTGGCGGGCGCAACGACACGAGTCGCGCGATTTACGGGAGCAGCGCTAGGCGGCGACACACCTCGCCTCAGCCCCCCCACTGGCCCTCGAACCCTGTGTGCGTCGGCAGGTTCTCCTGCTCGGTTTTGACGAGGGTGGTGACGAACTGCGTAATGGCGCCAAGCTGGATGTGCTCCTCCGCGCGCAGGGTGCCGGGCTTCGGCGGCGCGTAGGGGTCCGGCGTTCCTGCCTTGATCGGGGGCTCGGCCACGAGCGTCTTCATGAACGCGAGGACGGCGGCGGCCATCGCATGCGCCACCCACGCATGCGGGAAGCCCACCTCGTGCAACTCGCGTGGATCCCACTCCAGGTTATGGAGGTGCGGCAGGTTGTACGGCGCCCAGGTGGAGGTCATCTCATCCTGCTTGAAGAGATGGGCCTTCCACTGCCGCCACTTCACCGCCTGCAATCGTGTTCCCTGGAAGCACAGGATCGCGTCGCGCCCAGACTGCTCAGCCTCGCCGAGTAGGAAGGGGCGCATGTCCATGCCGTCGATCATTCGGTCGTTCGGCACCTGCGCGCCAGCCGCGAGCAACAGCGTCGTGAACATATCGACCTCGTGCACGAGTTCGTTGCTCACCTTGCCGGCCGGGGCCTTGCCCGGCCAGCGGATAATGCACGGGGTCCGGTTGGACCCTTCCAGCGAGGTGAAATAGTCACCACGCCAGGGCCCGGAGAAGCCGTCCCACTGGCCGCCGAAGGGATCGGGGTCACCGGCCGGATAGCGAAAGTTGGGGTCGGCGCCGTTGTCCGACGTCCACACCACGATCGTGTCCTCGGCGATTCCCAGCGTATCGAGCGTGTCGAGGATGCGCCCCGTGAAGTCGTCCATCTGGGTCAGGAGATCGGCCCAGCTCCCGCGTTTGGTCTTGCCAGCGTACTCTGGGTCGGGGATCGGCGGGACGTGGACCTGCGTGTACGGCAAGTACACATAGAAGGGCTTGCCCGCCGCCTTGGCCCGGCCCATGAAGTCGATCGCCCAGTCAGTAATCTTGCGATCGAAGGCGGCCCGGAACTCAGCGTCATAGGTCGCGATGATCTCCGAGGTGGCGCCTTTGCGCTTCGAGTAGATTGGCTCGGGCTCGAGCGGAATCTGCGTCTCGCCGGCGTAAGGGGCGGCCGTCACCGCGCCGTTGGGGAAGTAGGACTGCATCGTCCACAGGACCTCATCCGCTGTGCGCGGCGACCAGACCGCCTCATCGAACCCGAACTCCACGGGGCTGCGGTGCTCCGGGTCGCTGCCCAGATGCCACTTGCCCCACATCCCCGTCGCATACCCGGCGTCTGAGAGCGCCTGGGCGATCGTCACCTCCCAGCGCGTCAGCCCATCCGCACCGCCTGTAACCGGCACGGAATGCGTACCCGAGCGAATCGGATGCCTCCCGGTCAGGAGTGCCGAGCGACTGGGCGTGCACTGCGCCTCGACATTGAAGTTCAGCAGCCGCACTCCTGCGGCGGCGAGCGCGTCGATCCGCGGCGTCGGCGCCCCACGCAGCACCCCGCCCCCGTAGCAGCCGACCTCGCCCCACCCGAGGTTGTCCCAGAAGAAGAACACGATGTTAGGTTGCCGACTCGACGTGGCCACGTTGCTTCACCTCTTCGCGCACGGGGGCAGCATGCCCCCCGGTGAGCTATCGTCCTCGGTTACGCATAGGAGCGATAGCTGCTCACACCTTCAGCGCGGCAGTGCCGTCAGGGTCAAGTTCGAACGGCAGCGGCTACACCAAGCAACTCTCCGCCCTCGCCCCCGCGGCGGGGCGCGGTGCCGCATCCACCATAGGCGCAATTCGAGCCGGCCGCATCCCCCGAAAAGGGGCATAAATGGGGGACGAACGGCGCGGCTGTCACTCCTTGGAGGCCAGCAACCCGTGATCTGCAGCAGCGGAATCCCCCCGCAGGGGTGCGGCCCGCGGCGGTCCGACCCGGTCCGGGTCCGCGCGCCATAACCCCAGCGCTTGCCGCTGTCGAGTCCCCCAAAAATCCCCCAGTTGGGGGCATGTAGAGTATCCATGCGGCGGTTACGCTGTGACCTGATCGGGAGTGCCGCGGAAACCTTCTCCACGGGACCAACGGCGCTGCGGCGTCGCCAGCATCTTAAGTAGGACCCGCCGTCGTTCGGACCGCCGCCGGTCACGTGCGTTCGACTGCCTACGCGCGGGTCACCTCGCCGCGGGAGTAGCCGAGAATGGCCGGCCGATGAGTGGTAGGCCCCCCCCCGTCACCGGGGAACGGCTCACCCTGGCTGCCGATGCCGACAACCGTGATATGGTGCTGCTCCCCGGCGGGCGCTTCTTGATGGGCAGCGACCATGGCGACGGCTATGAGGAGGATGGCGAGGGGCCGGTGCACGAGGTACACCTGGATCGCTTCTGGATCGACCGCTATGCCGTCTCCAATGCTCGCTTCGGGGCGTTCGTCGCGGCCACCGGCTACGTCACCGAGGCCGAGCGTTTCGGCTGGTCCTTCGTGTTCGTCGGGCTGCTCCCTGACGACTTTCCCCCGACACGGCGGGTGGCCCACGCCCCGTGGTGGCGGCAGGTCCACGGCGCCAATTGGCGCCATCCCGAGGGGCCGCAGTCGCAGATTGATCGCCGCCTCAACCACCCGGTCGTACACGTGTCGTGGAACGACGCGACCGCCTTCTGTCGCTGGAGCGGCGCTCGCTTACCGACCGAGGCGGAGTGGGAGTACGCGGCGCGGGGGGGGCTGAAGCGCTGCACGTACCCGTGGGGCGACACGCTGGAGCCGGATGGCACCCACCGGATGAACGTCTGGCAGGGTCGGTTTCCCAGTCTCAACACGTGCGCTGACGGCTACTACGGCACCGCCCCGGTGGACGCGTACCCGCCCAACGGCTACGGCCTCTACAACATGACGGGCAACGTCTGGGAGTGGTGCCGGGACTGGTTCAGCGCCGACTATTACGCGCACGCGCCGCGCCTCAACCCGCGCGGGCCCCGCGGGGGCAGCCGGCGAGTGATTCGCGGCGGCTCCTACCTCTGCCACCGCTCGTACTCCTACCGCTATCGCGTGGCAGCGCGCGCCGCCAACACGCCCGATAGCGCCACGGGCGACCTCGGCTTCCGGTGTGTCCGCGAGGCCGGTGCGGCAGCCAAGTGAGGGACCGGTCAGCGGGGGGGCGAGCGCGTGGCCAGAGGCGGTGTGGCACTGAACTCACGATCCGGGGCGGACCCCTCGCAGGCGAATCCCGCTCAGGCGGTGAAAGTGCCGTACCGCGCGGACCGCTAAGGTCAGCAGCAGGAACAGGATGACCCCGGAGAGGGCCAGATCGACGGCCGTTACGTATCCCGACGTCCCCTGGACGATGATGCCGCGGATGCCCCACACGCCGAGAATGACGCCGCCGATGCCGAGGAAGAGATCGTGAAGCGGGCGCAAGAACACCGCAAAGCACGCCGACAGCGCGATGAGCAGCACGAGCAGGACCGTAAGCTCCTTCAGATACTCGGGCCGCTGAAAGGTCAGCCCGAAGACGTAGAGGAAGCTCACAGGATCGGTATCGGCTCGGACGCGATCCGGTTCGATCCAGGTCGGCGCCGCCATGTTCAGGCGCGGGAGGTCCGCCTCGAGCGTGATCTGCAGGTTGCGGTCCAGCTCCTCGGGCCGCAGCGCCCGCTCGCTGCCGTCAGGCTGCTCCAGGAAGGCGACGACGCCCAGCCAGAGCTGGTAGGTGTCAAAGGGGTAGAGGCTGGGCTGGCCCCGGACGGGCAGGTGGACGGAATCGCTCAGCAGGGCCGTGTTCTCGGCCAGCGTGATGGTCGCGGAGGACGGGAGCGCCCGGCGCTGGGCAGCATCGTCCTGTAAAGCGAAGAAGACCAGCTTCGCGGCAGGACAGGTGGGAGAGCACGCTCGGTTGCCGGAGATGCGCAACGTTGCCATCCGTGTGGCCTCGTCGATGCCGGCGACCACGACGCTGGCATAAAGCGCGGAGTCGGCCTGACGCCCTGGGCGAACCGGAGCGATCGCGCGCTCGGGAGTGACCTCGTACACGGTCTGCGTCTGCTCGCCGAGCAACTCCCCCGCGAGGCTCATGATGGTGCGGGGGAGAAAGGCGACAACGACGGCCACGAGCACCGCCGTGACGAGCAGTGCCAGACGGTGCCGGTGCCGCGGGGGCGCGGGGGCCTCCGGGGCAGGGCTAGCCACGGATGAGGATCCAGCCAAGCGTCACGATGCCGATCACCGCCGAGAACGTGGCCACGAGCAGCGTCAGGGACCACCCCGGCAGTCCCTCGCGCAGACCGTTCGGCTTGAACTCCTCGCCTTTCAAGTACCGTTTGATCTGCCAGTACTGAAACAGCGCGATCAGCGTGCCGGCGGTCCCCACGCCGATCAAGGCGAGGCCCAGGTAGCGGGGCGCGTCGGGATGCGGCGCGTTGGGGCCGGCGGTCGCCTCCTGAAACTTCTCAAAGAACTGGTAGATGGTGAAGCCGAAGGCGATCAGCGACAGCGACGTCCGGTTCCAGGCCATCAGCGTGCGTTCGGCACTCAGGCTCGTGCGGATCCAGGCAAAGTGCGTCTGGACGTTGAACGGCAAAGGCGCCGCTGGCGCGGCTGCCACTTCGGTCGCCGCCCCGTCCCCCCTGGGTTCGACTTGCATTGTGGACCTCCCTTACACCGGCGCGGCTTGCGGCGCCGCGGCGCGTCGACCGTCTACGGGGACGTGGCGTGCTGGCCCGACGGTCCGGGGTTGGCGGGTTTGCCGGTCGCGCTCGCTTAGCGCTCGCGCTCGCCCTCGTCCGTTGCCGTGTCGGTATAGACCGGGGGCGCGTCGGGATTGTCTCGCCCGGATACCGTGGGCTCGTCGGGCGCGCCGTCGATCCCGACCCCGGTCGCGGGCTCATCTGTGCCTGGGGCGCACTCCGCCGCGCTGCCGTAGGTCCCGTCTGGGCCTGCCATCTCGTCGGTGTACGCGCCGCAGATTTGCGCTCGGGCGGTCACCGCCGCTGGCGCGACGATCGCCGCGGCGAGCGCCAGGGCCACGACACCGACGCGGAGCCGCGATGCGACCTTTATCTCCACCAGGTCGGGGCGCCGGGCGCTACCGCGCTGTGCGACGAACCCATTGCCTTGGGGGTCACTCGGTACAGTCCGGTTCGACATGGTACGTCCTCTCCCACGCGCCCACAGGTGCGCCACCGCCGCCCGGGTAGGTTGCGCACGCGCAGCTACGCACGACGCCCCTCGACGGCACGCGGGCGGCGCGTCCCCGGCGACGGGACATTGCTCGGGCGAATCGGCCCCCGGCCGCCGGCAATCAGCCGCTATCGCCGCGATGGACCAGGGCGCGAGCAGCGCGCTAGGGCTCGATCTGCTGGGATTCTGGCGGACGATCCTCGTTCAGGGTCTGGAACTCCTGATTCTCGGTCTGCTGCAGCTCGTTGCTGACTGCCTGCTGCGCCGCGGCCTCTGTCGCCTGCGCGTCCGCTGCAGCCTGCTGCGCGCTCTCGGCGTTGGTTTGCTGGCCACTATCCGCTTGCGCGCGCGCCACCGCGGCGCCGCCCTGGCCCAGTGGCGCGGCCAGCGACAGCGTCAGCAGGGCGCCCGCCGCCATCGCCAGCACCTTGCGGCGACGATCGAGTCGTGCCATCGCACTACCTCCCACGAGTCTGCATCCTTCCCGTCGGTTTCGCTGCCGGACCACGAGACGCCGCCGACGCAGAACGGTACGGAGCCGAGCGCGGGCGAGCGATTGAGTGCGAGCGGCCTCTTCGAGCGTGTAGCCCAGGGCAGCGCCGATACCAGTCGTCGCTCACACTGTCCCCTCGGTCATGCCCGAGTACGTGGCCGTGCCCGAATACGCTCCGTACTGTCCGAGGGCGCCGCCGAGCGCCGTCCCGGGCGCGGTCAACCAGTAGACCTCGACGTCGTGCTGCTCATGCGCCTCGCGGGCGGCCGCGACGAGCGCGTCGAGCATCTGCCGCTCGGTGGGGCCCAGGCCGCCCCGGAACGCATTGAGCTTCGCGACGAACGCCTGGCGCTGGGCGTCGGTCGGCGTCGGATTGGTCGCCATGGTGACACCTCCTGACGTTGGCCCGGATGCCTAGCTAGCCTTCCTGATGGCCGGCGGGTTCCAACGCCCGTCCAGCACTTGCGGCCTGGGCGCGTACAGACGCATCGTCACGCCGAGTTGGCCGTGGGCGGGCGACGGGAGCCAGTTGGACTCCTTGTCGGCGCCGGGGCTCGCGGCCTGGATGTACAGATCAAGGGAGCCATCGGCGTTGTACTTCAGGGCGTCGCGGTCGCCAATGGCGAACCGGTTGAGCGGGTTCGCGACCTGGTAGCCATCCGCGTCGTACATCGTGACGGACCAGAACGCATCGACCGGCGGCAGTTCGGCCGCGCCGAAGTGCAGCACGTAGCGGTTCTCGCCGGTGAGTGGCTGACCGTCCGCGTCGCCGATGTTTAGCGGGTAGACCGCATCCTCTGGCTGATTCGCACCCAACCCGAACAGCGCCACGCCGGCACGCTTTAGGTAATAGTCGCCGTACACCCCCATGGTGTCCGTGTTCATCTGCCACCCGTTCACCACGCGGGCGAGCGTTGGGACCTTATCCTTTATGAGCTGGAGCGACGCAGTCGGGGCAGCTTCCAGCGCGTCCCGAACGGCCGGCTCGACCTGCGCGGCGTCGAAGCTTTTCCCGGGCTCGATACCGATGCGCTGCAGACGCGCGACGATCGACCAGTCCGTCGCGTGTGGCGGGTGCAGCTTCATTAACTCTGCCGCGTAGGCAAAGTAAGCTGTGCCAGCCATGCTGTTCACCTGTTCCATCGGCGGCGTCTTCATGTCCACGGTAGGGTCGATCGTCGCTTCCACCGGCGGCGGCGCCTGGCCCCAGCGCGAGAGCGGCGTGATGGTGTAGCCCGCCTGCACCTGGTGTACGGCGTCGTAGTCGGCCGGACCGTTGGTCTGGGTGCGGCCGATGATCCAGACGTACGGGGTCGGCGCGTCGATACGGGTGACGCCCGCGGGCAGGGTGCCGGTCCAGCCCGGCGGCACGACGGCGAAGTGTCCCGCCGCGGTGCCGCTGGTGCGCTTGCCGGGCACGGCGAAGACGTCCGTCCACATGTCCAGCATCGGCAAGAGGTAGTAGCGGCCCGCGGTGTCGGGGGCCGAGACGACCATCGGCTCGTGGGTGAGGTCCAGCCAGGCGATCGAGTACAGCGTGTCGAAGTTGGGCCGCACGACGGTGCGGAACTCGGCCGTGGGAAAGGCGGAGAAGTGACTGAACGCGTTCATCGGCCCGAAGCCGGGCACGGTGTTCGGCGGGACGTTCGTGGCGACACGCCGCGTGATGTCCGTTAAGACCAGAGGATAGAAGTAGATATAGGCCTCCTGGGCGATGGCCTGCGCTTCTTCGGGCGTGATGGCGGCCGGGATGTCGACAGCCACTGAACCGTCCTCCACTATCGGTCTCCCGTTGGGGCAGGAGTCGCGGCTAGTAGTTGAGCCAGGCGGTGCCCCACGAGGTGTTGTTCCAGGCGGCCGCGCCGCTGCCCGTGTACCACGCCGGATTGGGCGACGTGCGCACCCCGTTGTACTGGACCCAGTACGACTCCACCTCCTCATCCGAGGCGCTCTGCGGTGTCAGGGCGGCGACGAGCATGGTGTCGAGAAGCTGTTGCTGGTCCGCGGGCAACGTCTTGCGGAACTCCGCCAGCCGCTCGGCGAAGGCTTGCAGCAGCTGCTGGCTGGGGAGCGGTCGGCTCTCCGTCATGACTGGTCCCTCCGGGTGCCGGGCCTGCCAACTCGCGGTGACGGTTGGCGCTCCCGGCGCGGCTCCTAGCTGGCGTGCGCTTCGGCCACGGACGTGTCCACCGGCAGCCGCACGTTCCAGGCGGTGGTGCGCAGGATGGTCTTCATGAGGAAAGGCGTCAGGCCCGGATGCTTGGCCAGGATCAGCGCGATGATGCCCGTCATCGACGGGGCGGCGAAGCTATTGCCGGTCATCGTCGCGTAGTCGTGCTCCTCCCAGGCCACTTGCACGTCGATGCCGGGCGCGCCGAAGTCCATCGGCGGCGCGGGGTTGTAGTAGAAGTGGAACGGGTCCTTCTCCTCGTTACAGGCCACCGAGATCACCGACGCGTACATCGACGGGAAGCTGGGCTGCGGCATGTTGTTCGCGGCGGTGACGAGCATGATGTTCTTGAAGGCCGCGAGATCGGCCAGCTCGTGCAGCGCCGCGAAGAAGTCGCGCTTGGTCGTGCCCAGGCTGAGGTTGCACACTTGCATCCCGTGCTCGATCGCCCAGTGCAGCCCCGCGGCGAACGCGCCGCCGCTGCCGCCCCCGGTGGGCTTGAGCACCTGGACGCTGTACAGCTCGGCCTCCGGCGCGACCTTGTGGATGATCCCCGCGCAGGCCGTGCCGTGGCCGAAGATGTCGGTGTGGGGCGTCTCGTCGTAGGTGAACTGGCCGTCCTCGCCCTCGACCACGCGGCAGTAGCCCCGCACCGCGCCGTCTACCGCCGGGTGGGTGTTCTTGATGCCGCTATCCAGCACCGCGACCTTGACGCCGCGTCCGGTGCTGCCGCCCCAGGCCCACTCGGGCGTGATCGCGCTCAGCACAGGCAGGCTCGCCGGGTGCTGGAGGACGTCCGGTTCGAAGGCTTCGTGCCAGGCTGGTTTCACGGTAGTCGCCCTCCCAGTGTGGCGCGGCTGTGCTGCGCGCGCAGGTAGTCGGCAAACGCGTCGAGCACCTGCAGGCAGTAGCGCCGGGCCTCGGGGCCCTGGCGAGCGATCTGGCCCGCCGTAAGGGCGATCTGGATGGCGTCGCGGTAGTCCGGCGTCTCCACGACGCGCGCCACCAGCTCCGCCACGTGGTCGTGGAGCAGCACCGCGTCGGGCGTGTCGCCGAGCAGGCGCTGGAGCATCAAGCCGAACAGCCGCGTCACATCGTTCAGCACCTGCGATTGGGTGATGGCCGCCGCCGCCGCCTCGCCGAACACGCCCAGCGTGCCCATGTCGTCGGCGGTGAACGCCGTCCCGTCGGCCTTGTCGAACAGCTCAATGACGCCCAGGATGCCGTCTTCCCCGTTCAGCGGCAGGCACAGCATGCTGTGCGGCACGTAGCCGATGCGCTCGGTAGCCTCGGCGACGAAGCGGGGATCGGCGGCCAGGTCGGAGCGCACAACCGGCTGTCCGCTCGCCGCGACCCAGCCGGCGATCCCCTGCCCGAGCGGCACCCGAAACTGGCGGGCCGCCTCGACGGCCCGGGGGCCGAGCGCGGCGCCCTCGACGACCTCGAACACCAGCTCGTTCGTGGCCTTGTCGAGCAGCCGCAGCGTGCCGATCTTGGCACGCGTGACCTGCATGGCGTCGCGCACCAGCAGCGTGAGGAGCTGGTGGTAGCTCTGGGGTGCGGCTAGCGTCCCGAGCATGCCGAGGCCGCCGAGCGCGTCGCGCAGCCGCCGCGCGTAGGCCGCGTCGGCGTGGTCGGCTTCCGGGGTAGCTGGTTGGATCACGGCCCTTCCTGGCCCGTCCGGCGCGGGCTTCGCCTGCGATTCTCCAGTCACTGGCTCTCGCTCCCTCCGACCGCCGAGGCGCTCGGCGGCCCCTCTGTCTGGCCGATCTCCGTCGACCAGTGCGGCAATTCCCTCGCTAACTCGGCGCGGCGCCGGCCGCGGCCCCATCCGCGCCCGGTGCCGCCACGCCGGCCTGGACCGTGGCCAGCCGCTGCTGGGTCATCGGCATGATCTGCTCGCCCCACGACGGCCATTGCTGCATCAGGTCCATGAGGTCCTTCTTGCTCAGCGTCAGGAGCTGTACTGGTCCGAGCGCGCGCACGCTGCCGAGGCGCGGCGTGTCCAGGATCAGCGCCATCTCGCCAAAGTAGTCGCCGTCGTGTAAGACGCCGACCTGGCGCTCGCCCGCCGGGGTCTGGACGAAGGCCTCGACCTCCCCGTGAGCAATGACGTACATCTTGTCGGCCACGTCGCCCTGCCGGCTGATGATCGCGCCGTCCGCGAAGTGCTCTGAGGCGAGGTTGGCCGTGATCGCCGCGAGCGCCTCCGGCGGCAGCCCGGCGAAGAGCGGCACGCGCTGGAGGCGGGAGGTTTCCAACGTCACCGGCACGCCCGCCTCCAAGGCAGCCTGCTGCTCCTGGTACAGCCGGGCGTAGGTGCCACCGGCAGCCAACAGCTCGGCATGGGTGCCCTGCTCGGTCGGCACACCTTGCTCCAGCACGAAGATGTAGTCGGCCTGCGCCGCCTGGGCGAGACGGTGGGTGACCGCGACGGTGGTCAGGCCCTTGAACACGTTCGCGAGCGTGGCTTGAATCTGCGTTTCGGACTGCGCGTCGAGCGCCGAGGTCGCCTCGTCGAGCAGCAGCACCGACGGCTTGCGCAGCAGCGCCCGGGCGATGGCCAGCCGCTGCCGCTGTCCGCCGGACAGCCGGCCCCCCCGCTCGCCCACGGGTGTGTCGTACCCGGCGGGCAGGGTCATGATGAAGTCGTGGATCTCCGCCTGGCGCGCGGCGTCCTCGATCTCGGCGTCCGTCGCATCCAGGCGACCGTAGCGCAGGTTCTCGCGGATCGTCGTGTTGAACACGAAGGTGTCCTGGAACACGACGGACACCTGCTCGTGCAGCGACGCCTGGCGCACCGTGCGCGCGTCCACCCCGTCGAAGAGCACCCGGCCCTGCTGCGGATCATAGAAGCGCAGCAACATCTGCAGGACCGTGCTCTTGCCCGACCCTGAGGGGCCGACCAGCGCCACGTGCTTGCCCTGGGGGATGACCAGCGACGGGATCTGGAGCTGCGGCTGATCGCCCGTGTAGCTGAACACGACTTGTTCGAGGCGGATCTCCCGCTCAAGCGGCGGCAGGGTCGAGGCATCCGGGGCATCCGCGACGTCCACTGGCGCGTCGAGGATCTCCGTGACCCGCTGGAGCGAGCCTGCCGCCTGCTGCAGCGTCTGGACCAGCTCCGACGCCTGCTCGACCGGGCTGGTCACCGAGCCCAGCAGCCCCATGAACGAGAACAGGGCGCCCACGGTAAAGTTCCCGGTCAGGATCAGGTAGGCGCCAAGGCCGAGCACCAGGAGCTGGATGAGCGAGGTGACCAGGTTGCCGCTCAGTCCGTACAGCGAGCCGAGCAGCACCATCCGCACCGAGGCCGTGAACAGCCGTTCCAGCTCGGCCCCAAACTTCTCGCGCGTGATGCCCTGGAGGTTGAAGCCCTTCACGACCGCCTGGGCGTTCAGGTCCTCCTGGAGCACGTTCGTCACGTCGCCCAGCCGGTCGGCGCGCTCGCGGGCGGCCCGCGTGACGCGGCTGCTGAGCAGCTTGCTCGCCACGAACAACAGCGGGAGGGTGACCAGCACGACCACACTCAGCCGCCAGTCGAGCAAGAAGATGGTGACCAGGGCGAGGGCGAAGCTGAAGACGTAATAGAGGCCAGAGAGCAGCGCCTCGCTCAGTGCCTGCTGGACGATCACCAGGTCATTGGACATGCGCGACACGATGTCGCCGACGCGCGACCGCGAGTAGAAGCCGGCCGAGAGCCGCTGGAGCTGCAAGAAGGTGTCGAGCCGGAGCTGGATCAGGATCTTCTCGCCGACCCAGGCCGTCAGGTACGCGCGGCGCAGGCTGGTGATGGCGCTCACGACGAAGGCGATGGCCAGGGCGAGCATCATCTCGGCGAGCAACGGCACGTTGCCCGGCGGGGCGATGACGTTGTCCACCAGGAACTTGATGCTGAGCTGCAAGGCGATGCCAAACGCTACCGCGAACAGGAGGTACACGACGATCTCGACGATCTGCCGGGGATACGGCCGCGCGTAGGGCAAGAGGCGGCTCAGGAACCCCCGGATGCTCACCTGCTCTTCGCCGAGCTGCGCCACGCTCGCCAGCCACTGGTCCTGGAGCGCGGCGAGGGGCTGACGGAAGGCGGCCGCCGCGGCCCGATCCGGCTGCTGCGGGTCGAATTGCGTGAGGAAGGCGCGCAGGGCGGGCAGGCTCGAGCTGTCGACCAAGAAGGCAAAAAAGGATAGGGCCAGCCCGTCGTCCGCGTGCTGATTCAACACCGACTGTTCTTGCAGCAAGGGCGCGACGGCACAGGGCTGCTGGCGCTCGAGCAGGGCGAGCGGCGCCGCGTGCAGACGCCGCGCTGAGGGGCGATGGCGCCCGGTGGCCGCGAGCACCGCCGCCAGGCCGGCCCGCAGGAACGGCACCTGGCCCGCCGCGGGCGCGAGCGGTTGAAACACGACCAGATGGGCGATGGCCTCCTCGAGCCCCTCCGCCGGCGACTCGGGACGGCAGACCGCCCAGATCTCGCCAGCCGCGGGGACGGCATACGCGCCGTTGGTGAGCTGGGTACTGGCCTGCTCCGGGTGCGGCACCGCGACGTCGAGGTAGACGTGCAGCTTCGACGGGGACGCTGCGTCCTCGCCGGCAAAAGCGTGCAGGAGGCGCCAGGCAGTCTCCGCCCGTCCCTCGAACCGGGCGAGGTGCTGCGCGGCGTAGGAATTGGGCCGGTAGTGGAAGACGAAGTGGGCCGTCTCCCGCTCGGACCATGGGCTCTGTTGCATGGCGGCTGCTCGCTTCCTGCGCCGCATCGCGAAGGCGCCGTTGGCACGCGGCGCTAGAGCGGCTTTCAGGCTGATTGATCCCAGCGGCGCCGGGCCGGCGGCGGGGGACGAGCCCCCGCCCTACCTTTTGGCTCAATGGCCGTGAAACCCGCTGTAGACGCTGCTCCGTGCAGTGCTCTACGGCAACCGGGTAGCAGCGTCCCGCTTGACGATTAACCGGGCAGTGCGCCGGCGACGCGATCAGGCGAAGGGCCCCGTGGGGAAGGCGCCTGTGTTGCCGTAGCCCGCCCAGATGTTCGTCGTCTGGCCCGGCGCTTCCGTGCCGGTGCCGCTCAGCGGGCTCAACCAGTAGACCTGGACGTCCCCTTGCTCGTGCGCCTGGCGGACCGCGCTGACCATGGCGTCGAGCATGCGCTGCTCATCCGCATCCAGGGTCGACCGGAATTGGGTGAGCTTCGCCACGAACTGCCTTTGCGCCGCCTCGTTCGGTGCTCCTGGCGTCGACATCTTGTCTCCCTTTGTCACGCGCTACTACAGGCTGGCCGCGGACGATTCCTCGCGCCCGAATATTCGCGCCACCCTTCTCAGGGACCCGACGAAGGGGTAGGCGGCCCCGAGGAAGAGGGGGTCGGGGCCGCCTGCCCGGGAACGTATATGAGCTACCAGTAGGCGGGGTAGTAGGCGCCGTAGGCCACGCCCCAGGGGCGGGCGGCCCAGCCGGCTGGGCCGCCCACGGCCACGCCGCGCGGGCCGGCGGCCACCCAGTAGGCGTGGGTGTCCTCGTCCTTCGTCTCGTGCTGCCCCACTGCCGCGTAGTACATGGCGTTGAGCAGGCGCTGGTCCTCCTCTGGGAGCGTGTCGCGCCAGGCGCGCAGCTTCTTCGTGAACTCCTCGACCTGAGCATCGGTTGGACGTGCCATGAAGACTTCCCTCTCTTTCGCTTTAGGCTTAGGCGCGCGGCTGTAGCCGGCGCCTGTGTACGCGCACAGGTGTCGGGCGCCGCGGGCGACCGTACCGCGGTTGCGGCCGCGTCTCCCCCGGTCGCCACCAGGGGCTGCTAGTAGACGCGGACCCCGTAGGCAGCGCCCCAGGGTGCCGCCGCGACCCCGTACGGCCCCCCGACCGCCACGCCGCGCGGCCCCGCGGCCACCCAGTACGACTGGACTTCCTCCGCCGGCTTCTCGTGCTGGCCCATCGCCGCGGTGTACATCGCGTCGAGCAGCTTTTGGTCACCCTCGCTCAGCGTGGCGCGGAAGGCGTTGAACTTCTCCATGAACGCGTCGAGCTGCTCTTGCGTCAGGGTCGCCGGTTCGCTCGCCATAGCAACCTCCCTGTCTTCGCGATGCCACGCGCCCGGGCGGGCCGCCTCCACCCTCGGTGGCGGCCGGGCGCGTCGCTGCATCCACTGTAGGCGCAACCCGCGCCGGCCGCATCCCCCAAAGAGGGGGATTAATGGGGGAGTCACCCAATACCGATCAGTGCGATGGGCACGAGCCGCCCGCCCTACCGCTCGGCCCGGGTGCCCTGCCAGACTCGGCGCGGGAGATGGTCCGCGAGCACGCACCACTCGGGGTAGTCTGCCCACCGCCCGACGAGGTTCCCCAGGCGGGCGGCAGTCGAGGTGATCCTCACCAGGAGACTTCTAAGTGGCGCCTCGGCACGTGTCCTGCGATGACTGTGCTAGTCGGAGCCGCGCAACTGCAGCCGACTCCACACCCGGGTGGCACGAAAAGCGAACCGGCGAGAGTGAGTCTATGACTGATCGCGAACGCCATCAGAATGACCAGGCTGGTCCATTCGAGCAGTTTCTACGAGAATCAGCGGTCTATCGAGCGTTTCTGGAGGAGCCCAGCTCGGATTCTTGCGATATGGCGAATGTGCCAGTTGCAGACAGTCCAGCAGTTAAGGCCCACGAGAGCAAATGGTGTATCGACCTGGAGATAGGGCGCGCTCGATTTGCGATGGCCCTCGACTTGGCAGACCCATCCCAGCCATCGGCTACAATAACCTTCCCGTCACAGATATACCGGCTGGAGCTGGATGACCTCCACCACTGCGTCCGGCGTATCATCGACGCTGCCTATCCTCAGCGTGGACTTACCCCGCTGGTAGCGCTGATCGAGAACGGAAGCGAGACGAGACTCGATTTAGCCAAGTATTGGGATGGCGCGCTGTACGAGCGTGCGATCACGAACCCATCGCTATCGGCAGCTATCTTTTATGTTCAGATCCAGCATTCTCTTCCTGGTGCTCAGCTTTTCAAATCTGCGCCAGCACATCCGGACCTGGTGTACGGCTTTATGCCAGCTTGCGGCGACTCGCGGGAATTCATCAGCATATCCTATCTGCACGCACGGCACATTAGTGTTGATTTGGCCAGCGCGTTCCTGCCGCGACACAGAGACTACCGCGAGGGCGATCTCCCTGCGGATGCGCAGCGGTTAGCGCAGCAAATCCGGAGTGCGTGTAAAGCTCACACTCCGCGGACACTGCTCTAAGCACTCGGCCAGAGATAGTGTGTCTGTTTGGCTTCGCCAAACAGACACACCCACCTGGGCCGGCAGCTTAGCGGCGGGCTGGCGGCGCCAGCTCTGCCCGGTGGCCGTGCCGCTGGACCCATTCTCCGGGCGCCCAGGTCCAACCCCACGGACCTGGGCCGCGTTCGCCTGACCGCTCGCGGGCTTAGCCCCTCACCCGCCGGCCACCGCTGCCCGGTCCCCCAAAAATCCCCCGTGTCGGGGGATGCGCTATCAGCCCGTTCGGCGCAAGCTGACAGAGCGACGACGTTTGGGCAGCTCGGAAAGGAGTCAACGGAGATGCAGTCCTCGCACCTCGCGCGTCTACTCGCCAGCGCGGCCTTGCTGTTGGCCACCGCCGGCGCGGTCCGGCCGCCGACCGCATCGGCGACCACGCGCGCCGTCCCCCGAGCCTACCCGGCCGCACAGGCGACCGCCGTGCCCTTCGAGCTTCCCGCCGCGGCAGGCGAGGCGGATGAGTCCCATGACACCGGGGCCGGGCGATCCACGGACACCGTGGACTTCGCGCCCGGCGACACGGGCACCGATCAGCAGGACACGTCGGAGTCCATGGGCGCCCAGTAAGTGCAGGTCCGGGAACCTGCCGTCTCGCTAGCTCCCCCCGCGCGCGGGGAGCCCCATCCGGGCGCCTGGCGGATTCCGACCGGCCGCGGCAGCAGGAGAGCCACGATGCAAGCACGCCCCACCATCCCGCTAGCCGGCGCTCCGCCCGGCGCCCCGCCGGCGCCCGACATAGTCTGGATTCCGAGCGGCACGTTCCGCATGGGCGACGAGCGGTTCTATCCGGAGGAGCGCCCGGTCCACGCCGTCGCCGTCGACGGGTTCTGGATGGACCGCTACCAGGTGACCAATCGCGAGTTCGCTCGCTTCGTCGAGGCGACGGGCTACGTCACGGTGGCCGAGCGCCCCCCGGACCCCGCCCTCTACCCCGGCGCGCCGCCGGAGAACCTCGTGCCAGGCTCGCTAGTTTTCCATCGCACGGCGGGCCCCGTGGACCTGCGCGACCTGAGCCAGTGGTGGACGTGGACGCCGGGGGCGTGGTGGCGCCATCCCGAGGGGCCCGGCAGCTCCCTGAAGGGCCGCGGGCGCCATCCGGTCGTCCACGTCGCCTACGAGGACGTGGCAGCCTATGCCGCCTGGGCGGGCAAGGCGCTGCCGACGGAAGCGGAGTGGGAGCGCGCCGCGCGCGGCGGGCTGGAGGGCGCGATCTTCACCTGGGGCGACGAGCATTTCCCGAGCGGGAAGGCGATGGCCAACACCTGGCAAGGCGAGTTCCCGTGGCAGAACCTGCGCCTCGACGGCTACGAGGGTACCTCCCCAGTCGGCTCCTTCCCGCCCAACGGGTACGGGCTCTCCGATATGGCCGGCAACGTATGGGAATGGACCTGCGACTGGTACACCGCGCGGCACCCCGAGGACGCGGACAAACCCTGCTGCGTGCCGCGCAACCCGCGCGGCGGCGACGAAGAGCAGAGCTACGACCCCGCGGCGCCGCAGTTCCGCATCCCGCGCAAGGTCATCAAGGGCGGGTCGCACCTGTGCGCGCCGAACTACTGTCTGCGCTACCGGCCGGCGGCCCGCCGCCCGCAGGCGATCGACACGGGCACGGCGCACCTGGGCTTCCGCTGCATCGTGCGCCCCGCGGCGGGAGGCTGAGCCGGATCGGGTGTGCGCGGCCCCACGCGGCCGCCCCGGTTGTCTCAGAGGCACAGCGGCGGTGGGCTGTCGCGAGCCGAACGTGCGCAGTACGCCAGCAGTTAAGGAAGCAAGGCGATGCCAGAAGCACCCGACCGGCCACAGCGCGAGATCCTGCCGATCCCGGATAAGCCCTACCAGGGCTTCATCGCCTACGACGCGAAGGACCCCGAGGCGAAGTTCCCGCCCATCCAACGGCTGCGGCCGCCGGCCGGCGCGCCCAACGTGCTCGTCGTCCTGCTCGACGACGCGGGCTTCGGCGCCTCCAGCGCGTTTGGCGGCCCGATCCACACGCCGACCGCCGAGCGGCTCGCCGGTAACGGGCTCAAGTACACGCGCTTCCATACGACCGCGCTTTGCTCACCCACCCGCGCGGCGCTCCTCACCGGGCGCAACCACCACTCGGTCGGCATGGGGGGCATCACCGAGATCGCCACGGGCGCGCCCGGCTACAACTCGATCCGCCCCAACACCTGCGCACCGCTAGCCGAGATCCTGCGCCGCAACGGCTACGCCACGGCCCAGTTCGGCAAGTGCCACGAGGTGCCGGTCTGGGAGGCGAACCCCTCCGGCCCATTCGAGCATTGGCCAACCCAGAGCGGCTTCGAGAAGTTCTACGGTTTCGTCGGCGGCGAGACGAACCAGTGGTTCCCCGAGCTGTACGACGGCACGACGCCCGTCGAGGTCCCCGACGATCCGAGCTACCATCTCCTGCCGGACATGACCGACCAGGCGATCTCCTGGCTCGCCATGCAGACCTCCCTCCAGCCAAACAAGCCATTCTTCATGTACTTCGCGCCCGGCGCCACCCACGCGCCGCACCACGTGCCGAAGGAGTGGATCGAGAAGTACCAGGGGCAGTTCGACCAGGGCTGGGACAAGCTGCGCGAGGAGACGTTCGCCCGCCAGAAGGAGCTGGGCGTCATCCCGGCCGACTGTCAGCTCACGCCGCGCCACGCGGAGATTCCCGCCTGGGACGACATGCCCGCGGAGTTGAAGCCGGTGCTGGCGCGCGAGATGGAGTGCTACGCGGGTTTTCTGGAGTTCACGGACTACCAGGTGGGGCGGCTGCTCGACGTGGTGGAGCGACTGCAGCTTCTCGACAACACGCTGATCTACTACATCATTGGCGACAACGGCGCCTCGGCCGAGGGCACGCTACACGGCAGCTTCAACGAGATGATCAACTTCAACGGCGCGGCCGCGCTGGAGACGCCGCAGTTCCTGCTGGCGCACCTCGACGAGTTCGGCGGCCCCAGCTCGTACAACCACTACGCGGTGGGCTGGGCGCACGCCATGGACACGCCCTACCAGTGGACCAAGCAGGTCGCCTCCCACTGGGGCGGCACCCGCAACGGCACGATCGTCCACTGGCCAAAGGGGATCAAGGCCAAGGGGGAGCTGCGCGAGCAGTTCCACCACGTCATCGACATCGCCCCCACGGTGCTCGAGGTGGCCGGCCTGCCGGAGCCGGCCGTGGTGGACGGGGTGGCACAGCAGCCTCTGGAAGGCGTCAGCATGGCCTACTCGTTCGACGACGCGCAGGCTCCAGACCGCCACGAGACCCAGTACTTCGAGATGTTCGGCAACCGCGGCATCTACCACAAGGGCTGGACCGCGGTCACGAAGCATCGCACGCCGTGGGAGCTGGTCGGCGCCGAGACGGTGGCGTTCGACGACGACGTGTGGGAGCTGTACGACACGACGCAGGACTGGAGCCAGGCCAAAGACCTGTCGAAGGAGCAGCCCGAGAAGCTGCACGAGCTACAGCGGCTGTTCTTGATCGAGGCGACCAAGTACAACGTGCTGCCGCTGGACGACCGGGCGGCCGAACGGCTCAATCCGGACGTCGCGGGCCGCCCAGTGTTGGTGCGCGGGAACGACCAGATCCTGTTCGGTGGGATGGGGCGGCTGGGCGAGAACGCCGTGCTCAACATCAAGAACAAGTCGTACTCGGTGACGGCGAGCGTCGAGGTGCCCGCGGCGGGCGCGGAGGGCGTGATCATCGCCCAGGGCGGAAACTTTGGCGGCTGGGCGCTCTACGCGAAGAACGGGCGGCTGAAGTACGTCTACAACTTCCTCGGCCTGCAGACGTTCTTCGTCGAGACGAGCACCAACCTGCCCGCTGGGGCCCACCAGGTGCGACTAGAGTTCGCCTACGACGGCGGCGGCCTCGGCAAGGGCGGCACCGTGTCGCTCTACCTGGACGGTCAGAAGGTGGGCGAGGGGCGCGTGGAGCACACCCATGCGGTCGTGTTCTCGGCCGACTCCTCCTGCACCGTGGGCAACAAGACCGGCGCGCCGATCTGCGCGGACTTCCAGCGCGGCGGCAACCGCTTCAGCGGGCGGGTCACCTGGGTCAATCTGCAGCTCGGGCTCGACAGCCAGGACCACCAGATCAGCCACGAGGAGCTGATCCGCATCGCCATGGCGCGGCAGTAGGCTGACCACGCGTGTGCGGCGGGCGAGCAGCCCTCGCCCGCCAGGCACGGGCCGGGCCTGCGGGGAGCGCCCGGGCGCCGGTTGACCCCCATGGAGGATAGGTGATGGCTAGCGACAACGGCTCCGCTCCGCGGGTGTATCTCGACCATCTGGTGTGGGGCGTGCTCCTGGGCCTGCTCGGCGCGGCGGGCGCGTTCGTCTTCGTGGCCGTCACGAGCTATGCTACGAAGCTCCTCTATCCGGTGACGCCCGGCCCAGAGCCGCTCTCCGGCTCCTGGCGCATCGTCGCCATCATGACGGCCGCCGGCCTGATTGTCGGGCTCATCCACCATTTCCACCCGGCCAAGGAGGAGGACGTCTTCGACGCGGTCCCCGCGGGGCGGCTCGACCCGCGACCCATGCCCGGGGGGGTGCTCGTCGCCGCCATTTCCCTGATCGGCGGCTTCGCGCTCGGCCCGGAGGTGCCCGTCGGGATGCTGGGCGCCGGTCTGGCGACCTGGCTCTCCGAGCGGCGCAAGGTGCCCGCGGACCTCCAGCAGACGAACGTGCTGGCGAGCGTGACCGGCACTTACGGCGGGTTGTTCACGGCGCCCATGGCCGGCGTGCTGATGGCGCTGGAGCTCGCCCACGCGCAGTCGCGCGCCTACTTCCGCACGTTGCTCATCGCCCTGCTCTCGGCCGTCGGGGGCTTCGCCCTGTTCTACGGCGTGCAGGGCGACAAGTTCTCGCCCCTCCTCCGCTTTTTCAACTTTCCCGCCTACACGCTGGAGCTGTGGCATCTGGGCGTTGGTATCCTGCTGGGCCTCGTGGGGGCGGCGCTCGCCCTGGTCTTCGGCCTCATCCTACGGCTGCTGAAGCGGGCGATGGCGCCGCTCAGCGACAAGCCGATCGTGCGCTGCACGCTGGCGGGGCTCCTGCTGGGCCTGCTGGGGATGGCGCTGCCGCTCACCTTGTTCCTGGGTACCGACGGGCTGACCGTCGTCACGCGGCAGGCGGCCCAGCTCGGCCTGGCCCTCCTCATCATCGTGGTCTTTGCCAAGATGCTCGCGCTGGCGGGCGCGCTGTCCGCCGGCTTCATCGGCGGGCCGATCTTTCCCTGGCTCTTCATCGGCGCGACCGCGGGTGTGGCCGTCAACCTGATGTTCCCGCAGATCCCCCTGGCGGTCGCGGTCACCTGTCTCATGACGGCCGTGCCCGCGGCCCTGACGCCCATCCCGCTGAGCGTCGGCATGATCGTGTTCCTGATTTCCGGCGTGGCGGTCACTGAGGCGATCCCGATGTTCCTCGCGGGCCTGGTCGCGTTCGTCGTCTTCCAGCCGCTGGCCGCGCGGGCGGCCCACAAGGAGGCGCAGCCGGAGCCGGTCGCGCCCGTCCTGACCGCGCCCGCGACGAGCCCGAGCTGACGTGCCGCTGGTACAGGAGTGTTCCAGGCTGCAGCGGTCCCGGCCCGGGAGGAGCGACCACCGTGACCGCGTCCAGCGCCGGCGAGCCGGGACAACCTGGCCAATGGCTGAAAGGAGGTGAGACCTGGCCCAACGCTCGTACCGCCGCCCGTTGGCGGCAGCAGTCGCCGGATCCCCATCTGCGCATGCTGGCAAGGAGAACTACGATGCCTAACGGAAAGCCCAACATCCTGATCCTCTGGGGCGACGACATCGGCATCTGGAACATCAGCCACTTCAGCCGTGGCTCGATGGGCTACCGTACCCCCAACATCGACCGCATCGCCGCGGAGGGCGTCACCTTCACCGACTACTACTCCCAGCAGAGCTGCACCGCCGGCCGCGCCTGCTTCATCGCCGGCCAGAACCCAATCCGTACGGGCCTCACCAAGGTCGGGATGCCCGGCGCGACGGTCGGCCTGCAGCCAGAAGACCCGACCATCGCCGAGCTGCTGAAGCCGCTCGGCTACGCCACCGGCCAGTTTGGCAAGAACCACCTCGGCGACCGCAACGAGTTCCTGCCCACGGTCCACGGCTTCGACGAGTTCTTCGGCAACCTCTACCACCTGAACGCCGAGGAGGAGCCCGAGCTGCCCGACTACCCCAAGGTCCCAGGTTTCAAGGAGCAGTTCGGGCCTCGGGGGGTCTTGAGCTGCACGGCAACGGACGTGGACGACCCGACCGAGGACCCGCGCTGGGGGCGCGTTGGGAAGCAGACGGTCGAGGACACGGGGCCGCTCACCAAAAAGCGCATGGAGACCATCGACGAGGAGATCACCGACCGGGCCATCGCCTGGATCGAGACGCAGGCGAAGGCCGGCAAGCCCTTCTTCTGCTGGTACAACTCCACGGCCATGCACTTCCGCACCCACGTCGCGGAGAAGAACCTTGGCAAGAGCGGGCAGGACCCCTACAGCGACCGCATGGTCGTCCACGACGAGCAGATCGGCCAGATCCTCACCAAGCTGGACGAGCTGGGCATCGCCGACGACACCATCGTCATGTACTCCACCGACAACGGTCCCGAGAACGACACCTGGCCAGACGGCGCCAACACCCCGTACCGTGCCCAGAAGGACACCGGCTTCGAAGGCGGCTGGCGGGTGCCCTGCTTCATGCGCTGGCCGGGCAAGATCAAGGCCGGCTCGGTGCTGAACGGCATCGTGTCGCACATCGACATGTTCCCGACGCTGCTAGCCGCCGCCGGCAACCCGGACGTGACCGAGCAGTTGCTCAACGGCTGCACGGTGGGCGGCAAGCAGTTCCACGTCCACCTCGACGGCTACAACATGATCCCCTACCTCACCGGCGAGGCGGCGGAGAGCCCGCGCAACGCCATCATGTACTTCAGCGATGACGGCGACGTCCTCGCAGTGCGGGTCGGCGACTACAAGTTCCACCTGGCGGTGCAGCGGGCCAACACGATGCAGTTGTGGGCCGAGCCGTTCGTGAAGCTACGGGTGCCGCACATCATGAACCTGCGGCGCGACCCGTTCGAGCGGGCCGACTTCAACTCGAACACCTACTGGGACTGGATGGTCGATCACGTCCCCCAGATGTACCTGATGCAGGCGTACGTGGCACAGCAGATCGAGGACTTCAAGAAGTTCCCACCGCGCCAGAAGCCCGCCTCGTTCAACCTGGACTCGGTGCTGGCGCAGGCGTCGGTCCCCCATGGCTGATCTCGTCGGGTTCTCGCAAGGTTAGCCGCGCCCCGGGCGCCCGGCGCACGCGCCGGGCGCCCCCACTCGAACCACCGCGAGTGTCAGCGACGATCTTTCCGAGTGAACTGGACCGCCATAGCCGAAGCGGTCCAGGGAAAAATCCGCGGCAGCGCCGCACGGCCCGTGGCGCCGCGCGAATCGGATGTGGGCCCAGGATGCTGATGGATGATGAAGGGGATCGAGCGGTTCATCGGAGCGACCCTAAAGTACTGCCTCATCATCTTTGGGCTGGCTACCTGCCTGCCGATCGTGGTCGCGTACAACGTCGATCTCGGGTCGCGACTTCTCTTTTTCGGCCTGCTTGACTATCTACCGCCCAGCGTTCCAGTACTTCGCCACTGGGGAATCATGGTCTGCGGCATCGGCGTGCTGATGATTGTCGCTGCATTTCGGCCGTGGCTGCGCTTCGAAACGATGGTGTTCAGCACGGTTGAGAAGTCGTTTCTGGTCTTCCTGGTTATCACGAGCATGGGGGAGCCCTGGGGACGCGCGTACGCCGTGGCTGGCGCGATGGATGCCACGATCGTGGTGTACAGCGTTCTCTACTTCATCAGCTCGTACGGAAGGCCCCAAAGATGGGTTCCGACGGCTCCCACGCGGCGATGGGCCGAGTCCCCGAAAGGCAAGTAAGCAGATGGTCGCGCTTGCGGGGCGAGCAATAGAACAGGATCTACCGTGAACGAATGGTTGACTGGCTTCGGCGTGACGACCTTTCTCTCCGTGCTGCCGGTGCTGAACCCGCCCGAGGCCATCCCGGTGTTTGTTGCGCTCACCAATGGACAGCCGCGCGACTATCGGCTGCGCATGGCGAAGGAGACGGCGATCTACGTCCTGGCAATCATGCTCGTCTCCCTGCTCGCCGGGCGGGCCGTGCTGGCCTTTTTCGGCGTGGCGGTGGGGCATCTCCAGGTGGCGGGCGGCCTGATCGTCGCCAAGACCGCCTGGGAGATGTCCACCGGCAGCGTCCGCGCCCCGCAGTCGGATGCCAACGGGGACGGCGCCCCGCCGGACATTGCCTTCTCGCCGATGGCCCTGCCGGTCTTGAGCGGGCCCGGGGTGATCGCGCTGCTGATCGCCACGGCCACGCGTTCGGATCGTCCGCTCGACTACGTGGAGGCCATTGGCGGGCTAATCCTGCTGGCGATCGTGACGTACGTCTCCCTGCTGGTGAGCGGTCCCGTCAGCAAACGCCTCGGGAACAAGGGCATCGACGCCATGACCCGCGTGATGGGCTTCATCGTGCTGGCCATCGCCGTCAGCTTCGTCGCCAGCGGCACGGCCGCCCTGGTGCGCCTGCTGGGCTTCTGAAACCCTGAAGCGGAGGCTGCTCGGTGAATGCAAGCGACTCATCCCAACGGGCTCCGGCGGGGGCAGCGCACGCGGTCTGCGACTTCTATGAGCGGAGGCCGTATCCCCCGCCGCTCACCAGCCTGGACGAGCACCGTGAGCTGTACCGCGACCCCGAGCGGCGCCGGGCGCAGTTTCATCTCCACTGGCCCACCGAGCGGCCGCGGGGCAACCGGGCGATCCTGGTGGCCGGCTGCGGCACTTCGCAGGCGGCCCGATGCGCCCTGATGGAACCCGATGCTCGCGTCACGGGCATCGACGTCAGCACACAGAGTCTGCGCTACACGCGCGATCTCCAGACCAAGTACCGGCTGGAGCACCTCGATCTGCATGAACTGCCGATCGAGCACGTCCAGGAACTGGGGCGCACCTTCGACCAGATCGTCTGCACCGGGGTGCTCCATCACCTGCCCGATCCGGACCGCGGCCTGCGCGCGCTGCGCGACGTGCTCAAGCCCGAGGGCGCGCTGCACCTGATGGTCTACGCACCCTACGGGCGGGCCGGCATCTACATGATGCAGGAGTACTGTCGCCTGCTGCGGGTCAGTCCCTCGGACAGGGACCTGCGGGATCTCGGCACCGCGCTGGCGACTTTGTCCGCGGATCACCCGCTGGCCGCTGTGCTGCGCCGGTCGCTGGACTTCAGGAATCCCGACGCGCTGGCCGATGCGCTGCTCCATCCCCTGGATCGCGCCTATACCGTCCCGGAGGTGTATGCCTGGCTGGCGCGCTGCGGGATGACCTTCGGTCGCTGGTTCGAGCAGGCGCCTTACCTAGCCCAGTGCGGTATGGTGGCCCGGACGCCGCACGCCGCCCGGCTCGCCGCGCTGCCCGCGCCGTTGCAGCACGCCGCCGTCGAGCTGTGGCGGGGCACGATGGTCAAGCACAACCTCATCGCCTACCGAGATGATTGCCCCCGCGCAGGCCAGCCGATCACGTTTGTCGGCGACGGCTGGCGAGACTACGTCCCGATCCGCCTGCCCTGGACGGTTTGTGTCCGGGAACGCCTGCCCCCGGGTAGCGTCGCCGTGCTGATCAACCGGGCGCACACTTTCACCGACCTTATTTTTCCCATCGATGCAGCTGAGGACCGACTGCTAGCCGCGATCGACGGGCAGCGCACGATCCGCGAGATTGTGCAGGCCGCCACGGACGGCGGTCCAAACCAGGAGCGCCTCGCCCGCGAGTTCTTCGAGCGGCTCTGGCAGTACGACCAGGTAGTCTTCGACGCGTCGCGCAGTACGCACGCCTCTGCCCCGGCCTCTTAGCGGGAATGAGCCAACGCCAGGTCAAGCAAGACGAACCGCGTCCAACCACGGCCCCGGACGGTGGGGCGTCCCCCAAAAATCCCCCGTGTCGGGGGATGCGTCCTTGGCCCGTCCGGCGCAAGCTGACAGAGCGACGCGGCTGAGCCAGCAGCGAACGGGGCGAGCGTCGCGCGAAGGTGACGTCGAGAGAGACCGTAATCCCGGGGACGGGGCCAGATGGCTAGCGCGTGATGAGGAGGGAATCGTGTTCAAGCTGTGCCGGTTGTTCTCGCTGATGCTCGCGGTACTGGTGGCCGCCGGAATGGCGCTCGCCCCGAGCGTGGGGGCGCAGCAGACCCCGACCCCCGAGCAGGCGCGCACGTTCGTAGGCAACATCGCCGGGCTGGAGAACATCGACGCCAAGTTCGTGGCGATCGTGGCCCCGGACAACCGGGCGGTCGCCTTCCTCGGCAGCCGCGACGACAATTTCAACCGGATGTATGCCAAGTGGTATGTCGGGGCGATCAACGGGAACTCCTTCGTGGGGACGGCCAGCGACGGCACGCTGCTGACCGGCACCCGGCAGGGCGACACGATCACCGGCACCGTCGCGGGCGGCCAATGGACGGGTAACCTAACCCAGACCGGCACCGCTGGCCTCTACCGCAACCGCGTGAGCGACACCGAGACGGACGTCGCGATCGTGGCGCCCGACGGCTCGTGGGTGGGCATGGCCATCAACCCGACTAACGGCCAGCTCATCCGCACCTGGAACTCCGGCACTGGCGTGGTGGAGCGCGTCGCCAACTCGACGGCCATCCGGGTGCAGCCGGACCCGGATTCCCCGCCTGTCCAGCTAGACCCGGTCGCGCCCAATCCGAGCGCGGGATTCTGCTACAGTTCGCCCTTCTGCTAGAGCTGGCCGTCGCCGTCCGCCGCTCGGATCGTCGGGTAGGCGCCGGGCGTTTCTTGGGTCGCCCACAGGATAGGGCCGGGGGCCAAGAGCGAGAGCGACACGGAGCGAGCGAGATGCAACAACAGCGGGCCGCGAAGGCCCTCGTCGTATTGACTCTGCTGCGGGGGCTCCTCGCGCTGGCCCTCGCGCTCATCGTCCTGCTAGGGGGCGAGGCGGCTGGGCGGATGCTGGGCAACTTCATCGGCCTTTATCTCTTCGCTACCGGGGCGATGTCGTTGCGCTGGTGGCTGGCCTACGACCGCAAAGCCGTGTTGCCTGGCTTCGCCGGTGTCCTGGGGATCGTGACCGGCCTGGTGGCGCTCGGGCGCTTTGCGCTCGGCCGTGCCGTCTCCGTCGACACGGCCGCGCAGGTGATGGGCATGTTCGCACTGCTGACCGGCTGGACGCACGTCATCGGCGGCTTCGACACTCCCGGCACGGCGCATCGCTTTCGGATGCTTGAAAGCGACCTGCTGGGCGGCTTCGAGCTGCTGCTCGGCGTCCTGCTCATTCTCTCCCCGGCCCTCATGGAGGCGCCGACGCGCCCGCTCGCGGTCACGGCGCTACTCGTAGGGTGGGGGATCGTCGGGGGCGTCACGCTTCTCGCCGAAGCCTGGCGCCGCTACGCGAAGCTCCATGCGGGGCCAGAAGCCTCGGCGGCGGAGACTGGCGCGTAGGAGCGCCGTGGGGTCGCGCTGCCCACGCGAGATCGTGGCACACGCGTCGCCGCGCTCGGCGTGCAATCTCAGGCGAGGAGGGCAGTCGGCGTGAGGCACCCGGATCGCCGGCGACGGCGGGCCTTCTTGCTCATCACGGTGCTGCTCGCGCCCGTGCTCCTGATGGGCGGCGGGGCCGTGATCGTCAGCGCGCTCGTCACGGACGTGCGCACGGCCTACGTGCGCGGCATCGTCGCCGCGGGCAAGGAGCCCGCGTTCCTGCTCACCCTGGCCTTCCTGTGTACCTTTGGCATCGTGCGGCTCATCACGTATGGCATTCACTACCAGACCCTGCCCTTCGTCCACAACATCACGACCAAGAGTGGCTTGCACATCCACCACATGGTGCCCGGCATGCTGCTGGCCCTGGCCAGCGGGTATCTGGGCCTCGTCCTTACGGTCCAGCGGCCTACCACGCTGCTCGCCATTCTGTTCGGCGT